>SAMEA3387511__coassemble_1448_pt1 | contig 33264 bp, 20 predicted proteins | sample SAMEA3387511__metabat2_low_PE_012 | metagenome-assembled genome bin SAMEA3387511 (sample SAMEA3387511) | Felis catus | biome: Faeces | place: United Kingdom | collected 2012
TGTGCCTGGGCGGCTGCCTCGTAATATCCTGTTGCGCTCGGAGTGAGGATTCGTCCGCGTAAAGAATACCTATTGTGTCTATTCAACGAATCAATTTGATTTGGGGTGAAGCGTTATACCAGACACTCTCTAAGTTGCGGTGAAATAAGGCCAGATATAGCCTATTAACAGCATAAACAGTCCCTATTTCACCGCAACTTGTTGGTGGTGGCTTACTGATAGCGTAGACACTCGACGGGGTCGAGCTTTGCGGCGCAGCGGGCGGGGTAGAAGCCAAAGATCACGCCGATGCCAACCGATACAGCAAACGCGAGCAGCACGGTCGTAATGGAGAAGCTCGGTGTGATTTGCCCGCTGGCACCGAGCTCGCTGAGAACCCCTGATCCTGCTGCAAACATCGCGAGGCTCCAGGCCAGCAGATAGCCTATCAGGACACCCAGCAGGCCACCGGTGACGCACAGCGCCGAGGACTCGGCCAAAAACTGCGCGGTGATATCGCGACGACTGGCGCCCAGGGCACGGCGAATACCGATCTCGCGGATGCGCTCAGTCACGTTGGTGAGCATCATATTCATAATGCCGATACCGCCGACAAGCAGCGAGATGCTGGCGACAGCGCCCATGATGAGCGAGAATGCGCCCATAAAGGAGTTGAGTGCATCGATGGCGCTTTTCATTGAGGTCGCCGATACGCTGTCGGACTCATCATCCTCCGAGATGCCCTCCATCGCGCGCACCTTGGACTCGATGGTTTTGCAGAGCTCATCCATATCCGTGCCCTCGGCGGCAAGTGCTGTCACGCTGGGGAATGAAGGATTCTCGTCGCCAAACACGCCGGAGATGGTTTCGCGTGGCATATACAGCGTAAGTGAGCCCATGGAGTCGCTGCCGCCATCAATCACGCCTACAATCTGCACCTCACCGTTGGACACCTTGATGGTTTTCCCCAATGCGTCCTGTTCGTTGCCGTAAAGCTGATCGGCGCCGCCGCGGCTGATGAGCGCCACGCGCGTGCCTGATTGAGACTCGGCTTGTGAATAGACACGTCCCGCGACGAGCTTGCTGGCACCCACGGCGTCGAGCATGTCGCTGTCGACACCCTGTGCCATGACGGTATAGCTTTTATCGCCAGACTTGTACTCGGTATACGCGCTGTCGACAGTGCCGATCTGCTCTATCTGCGGCACCAGTTTTTGAAGCTTCTGGATGTCAGAATCAGTGAGTTCTTGGGACGAATAGATCTGCACCATGCGTGCCGCATTGAGGCCCAGGCTGTTGACCAGGCTGTTTTGGATGCCGCCGATGAGCGAAGTCATGGCGATAACCGAGGCGATGCCGATGACAATGCCCAGGATGGTGAGCAGGCTGCGCCCCTTGTTGGCCTCGAGCGAGTGAAGGGCTTCCTGGATGAGATCGCGCGTGCTCACACCATCACTCCTTTCTGTGGGATGGTTGGGTCGGAGATCGTGGGTAGGCTATCGACGGCGCTGCGGAGGGTCCGCGGTGCATGTGGAATATACGCGCCGTCGTGAATGCAACCGTCGCGTATGGTCACGGCACGGTCGGCCTCGGCGGCAATGCCGGGGTCGTGCGTGATGAGTATGATGGTTTTGCCGCGCTCCTGGAGCTTATGGAAGGTCTCCATTACAAGCGCTCCAGTGGCGGAGTCCAGGTTTCCCGTCGGCTCATCGGCCAGGATGATGGGCGGGTCATTGACAAGGGCGCGCGCGATGGCGACACGCTGCATCTGGCCGCCCGAGAGCTCGGATATGCGGTGGTCCCAGTGGTCGACCGGTAGCGTGACGGCCTGCAGCGCGTGCACGGCGCGCATTTCGCGCTGGCTACGGGGCACATTGGTGTAGGCCAGCGGCAGCATGACGTTTTCGATAACCGACAGGCGCGGCAGCAGGTTGAAGCTCTGAAAGACAAAGCCAATGCTCAGGGCGCGAACTTCGGTGAGCTCGTCATCATCGAGCTCGGCCACGTTGAGCCCTTGCAGGTAATAGTCGCCCGCCGTCGGTTTGTCCAAGCAGCCAAGGATGTTCATGAGCGTTGACTTGCCCGAGCCCGAAGGGCCGGTAATGGCGACGAACTCGCCGGGATCTACCGCCAGGCTCACGTTGTGCAAGATGTGGGCGCACCCCGCCTCGCTCTCAAAGATGCGGTGCACGTTGCGAATGTCGATGACGGGACGCATTACATACCCTCGTCGGCAGACATACTGCCCGAATCCGCGCCGTAGCCGCCGTCAGCCGTTGCGTCCGCTCCGGTGTCCATGACGAGGGTGTCGCCATCGCGCAGCTTGGTAACCGGCACGTTGGGGTTGATCTCGTTGCCCTGGTCGTCGCGCTTGACCTGTGTCTTGCCGACTACGGCTTCGTTGTCGTTTTGCGTCACGACTGTCACCTTCACGCGACGGGTTTGCTTGCCCTCGTCATCAGTCGCCACGTTGACGTAATAGTGTTCGCCGTCTTCGGTCATGAGCGCCATCGTCGGCACCATCACCACGTCGTCGAGCTGCTCGGTCACCACCGATACCTCGGCCGTCATGCCCGGCTTCAGGCGCGCGTCGGGCGCCTCGATGAGGATGTCGACGTTAAAGGTCACGCTGCCGCCGCCACCGTTGGCGGCGTCGGAGTTTGCCACCGACGCGATAGCCGTGACGGTGCCCTGGCTCACGATATCGGGAAAGGCCGGATAGGTAACATTGGCGCTCTGTCCAACGGCGATCTTGGCGATGTCCTTTTCGCCCACTTGCACGGTCACTTTCATCTTGGACAGGTCGGCGATCTGCATGCACTGCTTGCCGCCGCTCGTATCGCTTTCGCCCATGATCATGCCGCCTGTTACCGTGGCGCCCACCTTGGCGTTGAGCTCCACGATGCTGCCCGAGCTCGGGGCTGTGACCGTACGGCTGGCGGCCTTGGCGTTCGTCTGATCGAGGTCTGCCTGGGCCGATGCGAGGCTGCGCTGCGCGGCCGATACGGCGTTCGTGTCCGCTGATGCGGCGGAGATGCCAGCCGCTGCTGAAGCTCCGTCGACGTCCGGTGTTGGAGTGGCCTGCGCGGCGGCTGCGGCTTTCTGCGCGTTGGCGAGGTCCTCCTGAGCGGCTGTAACTGCACGCTGCGCCTCGGCAACGTTGCGATCGAGCTCGTCGTTTTTAATGGTCATAAGCACGTCGCCCTCGTTGACGGATTGGCCTGCCTGCACGTTGATCGAAGCGACCGTGCCGTCGACAGAGGGGGAGACCACTGAGGACGAAATGGGTTTGAGCTGGCCTTTCGTCTCGACCGTTCTGCTAAACGTGCCCTCGGTCACCATGTCGGTCACAGGCCCGCTAGCGCCCTGTGGCTGCGCATTGATAACCAGGGTTGCGACAATGGCAATGAGCGCGATGGCGCCCACGACGCCGGCAGCAATACCGCGTCGAATCAGCTTTTTGCGTCGACGCTCGGCACGTTTTGCCTTGAGCTTGGCATATGCCTCTTCATCGGAAATCTCGGCCGCATCGTTCACGCGTCCGTTCTGCTTATCGGCGTGTACGTTTGTAATCAGAGGAATCGTTTGGGTGGCACCTTCGGGCGTGTTCTCGGTATCATCCGGGCCCGGTGTGATCGTGGGGACATTCGACATAGCGTCTCCTTTATAGAAAGAACCTCGATAATTATATGCGCCCACCGGCTGGGGCGGGCGCATAGGACGGTTTCTTTCGGAACTGTTAGATTGGTCGCAGCGGTTCCACGTTGTAGGAATGCGCGCGTTGCACTACGAGTGGACAACCACGCACAGGCCGACTTTGATGCAGTCGTGAAGTGCCTTGGCGTCTGCCAGGCGCAGGTTGATGCAACCGTGGCTGCCGCACCACTTGTACGACTCTGCGTTATCGAAGCTCTTGTCGTTTTGCCAGGTGGCATCGTGGAAGCCGATCATGTTGCCCTCGAACGGCATCCAGTAGCTCACCGGGCTCTCGTATTTGGGCTTACCGGTCTCGGGGTCCTTGGCTCCGATTAGGGTGCTGCCGCCGTTGTTACTGTTGATCTGCCACACGCCCTCGGGGGTGGCGTCTTCGCCCGGTTTACCGGAAATAAAGTTGGCCTCCCAAACGATATTACCGTTCTCGTCATAGTAGCGCGCGTGCTGCTCGGACAGGTCGACGTCGATATACGCCTTCCAGTCAGGCTCTCCCTTTGCGGTAAAGGTGTCGGCCTTCTGGGAGTACTTGATCTCGATTTCGCCGGTCTGCTTGTTGTTAATGGCGTCCTCGACCTGCTTGGCGAGCGAGCTGCTGTCGATGGACCAACCAAAGTCACCGCCTTCGACGGCGCATTGCTTGCCATCGGCTCGCGTCCACCAGCGAGTGGAGCCCACGGTATTAAAGCCGTTGGCGAGCTCGGCTGCCCAGCTGCTGATCTGCGACGTATCGAGTGTGGGGTTGGCCGGATCGGCAAAGCTGATCCACTGCAATACGGAGCCGCCATCAACCTTGCCGGCATCCTCGCTGTTAAGCTTGAGGGTCACGTTGACGCCCAGGAAGTTGTTGGCGGCATCGCATGCGGCCTGAATCTGATCATCAGTCAGCGTTCCATTGAGCGGCTCATAGGCATCGTTGCCGAGCTTGGAAAGATCTACGGTCTCAGCCAGCGAGGCAAGCTCGAGCTCGGCATACTTAATGACATGCTCGCGGTTGAGTTTTTCGTTGGAGCGGGCCTTCTCGACGGTAAACTTGCCGGCCTGCTCGTCATAGGAGCTATTGGCCTCGAACGTGCCCGAACGCCCCTCGTTAAACTCGTCGATGGTGGCGCCCAGATCCTTCTCAAACTGTTTTTGGTCAAAGATGTCGGAAAGCATGGACAGGTCGACGTCTTGATCAAGATCGACTTCGTTGGAGGTAACGGTTGTTTTGGTTTTGCCGCTTAAGGATTCCACAAGGCGGGCCGGCCATACAAAGGCCTCGTTGTGGCTGATGATCTCTTTTGCGGCAGCTTCGCCATCGACGATGGGCTCATCGGACTCGGGCTGATAGGTCCAGCTAAAGTCATCACCTGTCACGGTGAGCTTATAGTGCTTCCATGCCGAGTTGACCTTGGTGGCGGCAGATGAAGCGTTGGAAAAAGAGACGTCGACGCCGGCGATGGTGGTATTGGGGTAGGCTACCTGCGAAAACGCTACGACGCCTACGATATAGACAATGACGATTAGACCCAGGACGACAAAGAGCGTCGTCTTTTTGCCCGACTTATTGTTCTTGGCGGGTTTGCGTGCGGGGCCGCGATCGCCTCGAGCGTGCGTGGGGGGCTGCTTGGGCGCATTGCCGTTTGCCTGGCGCTGCTGACGTTGTTGACGCTGCTGTCGCTGTTGATTCGGGCGTTGGGAAGCGTTTGCCGCACCACGCTGCTGACCGTGGCTCGGCGCGATAGGACGCGGTGATTGAACGCCGCCGGTGTGCCTGCTCGGCTGCTGCGGATCGGGAATCAGTTGAGTTCGATCGTTTTGCGACATCGTATGCATATCCTTCGAATTTCGCCTTATGGCTCATCGTGTTTTTACTGGGCTTGCATTATAGCGATTGCCCTGCTGTTTGTGGTACGGAAACGGTGGCATTCGAAAGAGCTGGGACAAATGTCCCACTATCGAGTCGTTCTCGGTCACTACCCGCACACACCGCATTTGGCACATGCCGAAAGCGCTGCCGGTGCCTGCGCGATGCCGCCCTTTGCCGTCTCGCGCAGCGTGGCCGGCAACGCGTGGCCCACCGAGAGCATGACATGTGCCATCTGGTCAAACGGCACCAGGCTCTTAATGCCGGCGAGGGCGAGTTGTGCCGAGCTAAAGGCCGCTGCCACGCCAATGGCGTTGCGGTTTTGGCAGGGCACCTCCACGAGGCCACCGACGGGGTCACAAACGAGGCCCAGCAGGTTACTCAGCGCGATGGAACTGGCGTCGAGCGCCTGCTCGGGCGTACCGCCGAGCATCTGCACCAACGCGGCGGCTGCCATGGCAGCGGCGCTTCCCACCTCGGCCTGGCAGCCGCCCTCGGCGCCGGCAACACAGGCGCTTGTGGTGAGGTTGAGGCCGATGGCGGCTGCGCAGTAGAGCGCGTCCATGACCTGCTCGTCATCGAGCTGCAGGTGATCGGCGAGCGCCAGCACGCAGCCGGGCACGACACCCGCGGAGCCTGCCGTGGGGGCGGCGACGATCACGCCCATGGCAGCGGAGCGCTCGAGCACGGCCATGGCGCGGGCAACGGCGCCGGTCTGGACGGCGCCCATCAGGCTTGCACTCAAATCGTTGCAGCGGGTTGCTTCGACGAGCTTGGCCTCGCCGCCGATAAGCCCGCCGAGCGAGCGCTGCGGATTGGCGATGGGGGCCGTGGTCTCCTCGCGCATGACGTCGAGCACGCGGCGCATGGCGGCGACGGCGTGGGCCTCGCCGGTCAGATGTGCCTCGCGAACGGCCATGACGGCACCGATGCTGAGTCCCAGTTCCTCGCACGCATCGAGCAGCTGCTCGCCGTCGTCGAAGATCTCCTTGGCCGAGACGCCGGGGGAGAGCGACGAGGCAGAACCGGGGAGCTCGATAAAGGTCGCGTAATCGACATTGTCGAGCTTGCGTAGCATCGGGATAACGGTGTCATCGGGCGCGCCGTCGGTCTCAAAGACGGAGTAGGCCTGGCCGCCCACTTCGGTGCGGTAAGTGCGGCAGAACGCGATGTTCACGTGGGCGTAGGCGAGCAGGTTCGTAAGCGCGGCGAGCACGCCGGGAACGTCCTGGTGCGCCACGAAGAGCGTGGAATACATGCCCGAGATGTCGACGCCGACGCCGTTAATGCGGCTGATGCGCATCTTGCCGCCGCCCAGGCTCTCGCCGCGGACCTGTGCCGTGGCGCCCGTGTCGTCGACCATGTCGATGTCGACGGTGTTGGGGTGGATGGATGCGTCGTCGCCCTTGATGTCAAAGTGATATTCGAGGCCCTGCTCGCGTGCGAGGTCGAAGGCCTGCTTGATGTTTTCGTCATCGGTGTCGAGGCCCAGGATGCCCGCGACGAGCGCACGGTCGGTGCCGTGGCCGCGGTAGGTGTGGGCGAAGGAGTTCCACAGGCCAAAGGTGACTTTGGTGATGCGGCCTTCCAGCAGGCTGGCGGCAACTTGGGCGCACCGCAGGGCGCCGGCGGTGTGCGATGAACTGGGGCCGACCATGACGGGGCCCAGGATCTCGAATGCCGAGGTCGTAGCTAGTGTTTGTGGCTTGCCTGCCATGGGTGCTCCTTTGTTTTGTCCCATCGTCCCGAGGGCGGGGCATAAGGTCGCCTGCCCGGACAGTCCTGCTCGCACGGAGAGCACATTAAGTGCTCTCCGGCTCGTGCGGAACTCGCGATCGACCTTATGCCCCGCCCTCGGGACTAAGGATACATGGTAGAAGTGCCCGTGCTGCAAAATTCATTAGCTGGTGACGCAGCGTAGGATCATATCGAAGCATCTTCACCACTGGATTAATAAAAAAGGGGCACCGGTTGGGGCCGGCACCTCTATTTGGTGCGTTTCTATTTGGCTGCAGCTTTTGCCGCTGGCTTACAGCCCGCAGGCTGCTTTGAGTTCTTCGACACGGTCGGTCTTTTCCCACGTAAAGTCGGCGTCTTCTCGGCCGAAGTGACCGTAGGCTGCTGTCTTCTCGTAGATGGGGCGACGCAGGTCGAGGTCGCGGATGATTGCGCCCGGGCGCAGGTCGAAGGTCTTCTCTACGGCCTCGACGATCTTGTCCTCGGCAACATGCGCGGTACCGAAGGTGTCGACCATGATTGAGAGGGGCTTGGAAACGCCGATGGCGTAGGCAAGCTCGACTTCACAGCGGTCGGCAAGGCCGGCGGCGACTACGTTCTTGGCGACCCAGCGAGCGGCGTACGCGGCGGAACGGTCGACCTTGGTGCAGTCCTTGCCGCTAAAGGCGCCGCCGCCGTGACGGCCGTAGCCGCCATAGGTGTCGACGATGATCTTGCGGCCGGTCAGGCCCGTGTCTCCCATGGGGCCGCCCACGACAAAGCGACCGGTGGGGTTCACATAGATGTCCGCGTTGTCCCACGGCATGTTCTCGGCAGCCATGACCGGGGTGATGACGTGCTCGATGAGGTCAGCCTTGATCTTTCCCATGTCCTCGATCTCGGCGGCGTGCTGCGTGGAGATGACGATGGTCGTGACCTCGACGGGTTTCCCTTCCTCGTATCGCACGGTGACCTGGGTCTTGCCGTCGGGACGCAGATAGGCGAGGGTGCCGTCGTGACGCACGGCGGCCAGGCGCTCGGCCAGGCGGCTCGCCAGGTAGTGCGGCATGGGCATGAGAGTCTTGGTCTCGTTGGAGGCATAACCGAACATCATGCCCTGGTCGCCGGCGCCGATCAGGTCGATCGGGTCGGTGGTGGCGCCGGTCTGGATCTCGAAGGATTCGTCGACGCCTTGGGCGATATCGGGTGACTGCTCGTGGATGAGGCTCATAACGCCGCAGGTGTCGCAGTCAAAACCGAACTTGGCGCGGTTGTAGCCAATGCGACGGATAACGCCGCGAGCGATTTCCTGTACGTCGACGTAGGCTTGGGTGCGAATCTCGCCAGCGACGATGACGGTGCCGGTGGTCACGAGGGTCTCGCAGGCGCAGCGGACGTTCTCCACGTTGGCAGGCACGCCGTTGGGGGCGATGTAGCCTTGCTCCTGGAGCTCTATTTCTTTGGCGAGGATTGCGTCGAGGACGGCGTCGCTGATCTGGTCAGCGATCTTATCGGGATGACCTTCGGTCACCGACTCCGACGTAAAAACAAAGGACCCGTGTTGGGGTGGGATGGAACGAAGTTCTTCTGACATGATTGTCCTTTCAAAAAACGTGTCCCGGCGACCGTTACCATTCCGCCGGGCTCTCTATGCAAGGGCACATCATAGCGCGTAAATCAAACATTCACACCCTTTCCGCACCCACTCATTGGGGACAGACTTAAATGACCAGCCTTGCCTAAGTTCCGACAGGTTGCCCAAAGACTGGTCATTTAAGTCTGTCCCCAATGAGTAGGTCGGTGCCCTTTGTGCGGAGGTTGCTTTGATGCTTTATACTGATGCGGTTAGACATCCATCCTGCAATCGAGGAGATTTCCATGGCATCAGACGTTCGCGTCCGCTTTGCACCCTCACCGACGGGCAAGCTGCACATCGGCGGCGCCCGCACCGCTATCTATAACTGGGCTTTCGCCCGCGCAAACGGCGGCACGTTCATCCTGCGCATCGACGACACCGACCCCACCCGCTCCACCGACGAGAACACGCAGATCATCCTGCGCGCCATGCGTTGGCTGGGCCTTGACTGGGACGAGGGTCCTGAGGTGGGCGGCGACTTTGGCCCCTACGCCCAGACCGAGCGCCTGGACCTGTACAAGCAGGCCGCCCAGAAGCTTTGGGACGAGGGCAAGGCCTATCCCTGCTTCTGCACCAAGGAGCAGCTCGACGCCGACCGCAAGGCCGCGCAGGAGCGCAAGGATCCCTTCCAGGGCTATCAGCGCCGTTGCCGCGATCTTGATCCCGAGGAGGCCCGCCGCCGCATCGTGGCCGGCGAGTCCTACGTCCTGCGCATCAAGGTGCCCGAGGACCGCGGCGACGTCGTCATCCACGACGCCGTCCACGGCGAGGTGACCTTCGACGCCAAGGAGCTCGACGACTTTGTCATCTTCCGCTCCGATGGCACACCTACGTATAACTTCGCTACCGTCGTCGACGACGCCATGATGAAGATCACCCATGTCATCCGTGGCGACGACCACCTGTCCAACACCCCGCGCCAGGTCATGGTCTACGAGGCCCTCGGCGCGCCCGTGCCCACGTTCGCCCACATCTCCATGATCTTGGGTGCCGACGGCAAAAAGCTTTCCAAGCGCCACGGTGCAACCTCGGTGGAGGAATACCGCGACGCCGGTTACCTGTCCGACGCCTTTGTCAACTATCTGGCGCTGCTCGGCTGGTCGCTCGACGGCGAGACCACGATCATCCCGCGCGATGTCCTGGCCAGCAAGTTCTCGCTCGACCGCATCTCTAAGAATCCGGCGACCTTCGACCCCAAGAAGCTCGATTGGGTCAACGCCGAGTACATCAATGGCATGTCCGATGCTCAGTTTGCCGACGAGATCATGGTCCCCGAGCTGCACGAGGCGGGTCTCATCGTGGGTAATGTCGAGTACGGCGAGGATTGGATCGACGCGCTTGCCGCCATCGTCAAGCCGCGCACCAAGATGCCGGCCGACGCCGTGACCGTCGCCGCCCCCATCTTTGCCACGGCCGAGACGCTCGTGTATGACGAGAAATCCGTTAACAAGGGCCTGGCTAAGGAGGGCATGGGTGCCATTCTTGATGCCGCCAAGGCCGCGCTCGAGGGTGTGGACGAGTGGACGGCTGCCAACATCGACGCCGCGCTTGAGCCGCTGCCCGAGCAGATGGACCTCAAGAAGCGCGTGGTGTTCCAGGCCGTGCGCGTCGCCGTCTGCGGCAACATGGTTAGTCCTCCGCTGGGCGAGACCATGGCGCTCGTCGGCCGCGACGACTGCCTGGCGCGCATCGACCGCGCCCGCACGATGGCGCTGTAATCGCTGCGCAAACGTATGTATCCGAGCCCCGTTCACTCAGAGCGGGGTTCTTGTTTCTGTAGACGTATGGGATAGGAGGTCTGGGGCCATGGCCGAGCAACTTTCGCTGTTTGGTTCGCCGGAACCGGAGGGGGCTCCGGCGAAGCCCGTGCCTGCCGCCGCCTCGGCTCAGCCTAAGCCTGCACCCGAGCCCACTGCCGCCTACACGAGCGTGGTCCTCGACATCCCCACCCGTGCGCTGTCCGAACCGTTTGCTTACGGCATCCCCGAGTCCCTTGCCAACGAGGCACAGATCGGATCCACGGTCCTGGTTCACTTTGGCAACCGCGCAGCCGCGGGCTATATCGTCGACATTGCGCCTGAGCTGCGCGACCTGCAGGGCAACAGCGCCCTCGACCCCGCGCGCATTAAAGCCATCGAGTCTATCCTCAGTAAACCACTCTTTACCGCCGAGGCTGCCCGTATCGCCCGTTGGATGAGCCGCGAGTATGTCGCGACGCTTTCCGAGTGCCTTCGTTTGTTCTTGCCCCCGGGTGGAAGCACGCGCGTGGTCAAGGGCGACGACGGCGTGTGGGCCGTTGAACGCCCTGCCGTGAAGCCTATCCAAAACCGCTGGGTCATGCTTACGCCCGAGGGCTTCGACTATACGCCTCCCAAAACGGCGGTTCGTCAGCGTCAGCTCATCGAGGCACTCCAGTGCGGACCGGTCACGACGCGCGACCTCAACCTTCTCTATAGCAGCATGTCGGCGACCATCAAGGCGCTCGAAAAGCGCGGTGTCGTGGTGGTGGAGGAGCGCCGTGCGTGGCGTGGATGCAGCGAGCAGACTACGCTGTCCTCGGCAAGCGGCAAGGCGCCGGTCGCACTTACCAACGGCCAGCAGCAGGCGCTTGCCCAGATCGAGCGCGCTCGTCTGGACGCTCATGGCGACGTGGTCCTTGTCGACGGCGTCACCGGCTCCGGCAAAACCGAGGTTTACCTTTCGGCGATTGAGCGCGTGCTGGCATCCGGCCGTTCGGCCTGCGTGCTCGTGCCCGAGATCTCGCTTACGGCCCAGACCGTCGGCCGCTTCCGCTCTCGCTTTGGCGAGACGGTCGCCGTGTTCCATTCGCGCCTTTCGGCCGGCGAGCGCCTGGACCAGTGGGATATGGTCGCCAGCGGTGCGGCCCGCGTGGTCGTGGGCGCCCGCTCGGCGCTCTTTTGCCCGCTCAGCGATTTGGGCCTCATCATCATCGACGAGGAGCACGAGACCAGCTACAAGCAGGGTTCCAGCCCGCGCTACCATGCGCGCGAGGTAGCGGCCGAGATGGCGCGGCGCTACCGCTGCCCGCTCGTGTTGGGCTCCGCCACGCCTTCTGCTGAGGCCCTCGATCGCTGCCGCCGTGGCACGTATAACGGTGCCACCTGGACGCGCGTCGAGATGCCTGAGCGCCCGGGAAACGCCGTGCTGCCCACGGTCCGCATTGCCGACCTGCGCCGCGAGTTCTCGCACGGCAGCCGCTCCATGTTCTCAAAACCGCTGATGGAAGGCCTGGAGCGTGTGGTCGAGCGCCGCGAGAAGGCCGTGCTGCTGCATAACCGCCGTGGCTTTGCACCGTTCTTGATGTGCCGCGAGTGCGGATGCGTCCCCACCTGCAACCACTGCTCCACCGCGCTTACGTATCACGAGCGCACGCACACGCTGCAGTGCCATACCTGCGGGTCGTCCTGGCGCGTGCAGCCGTATCCCGCGCACACGAGCCGTTGCCCCAAATGTGGCAGTCGCTACCTGGCAAAAATGGGTCTGGGCACTCAACAGATCGAGGACGTGCTGCATCAGATGCTTCCCGAGGACGTCGCCATTATTCGCATGGATGCCGATTCCACGCGCGGCAAGGATGCGCATAAAAAGTTGCTCGAGCAGTTCGATGCCGCCGATTGCGCGGTGCTGTTGGGTACCCAGATGATCGCCAAGGGCCTCGACTTTCCCGAAGTCACGCTCGTGGGCGTGGTCAATGCCGACTTTGCCCTCAAGATGCCCGATTTTAGAGCAGGGGAGCGCGCCTACGATCTGCTGGAGCAGGTCGCGGGCCGTGCCGGTCGCGGCGATCGTCCCGGCGAGGTCATCATCCAGACCTACCTGCCCGAGGATCCGGTCATTCGCGCCGTCGCTGAGCACGACCGTTCGATCTTTACCGACTACGACCTGGACCAGCGCCGCGACGCGCTGTACCCGCCGTTTGTTCGCCTGGTCAACATCTTGGTGTGGTCGGCGAACCGAGACGACGCGCAGGACTACGTCGGGCGTATCGCAAAGCTTCTTAAGCGCCGCTGGCATGCCGCCGCGCCCGACTTTTTGCGGGCCGGGAGTTCCGTGCCGCAGGTGCTGGGCCCGGCTTCGTGTGTAATCGAGAGAGCCAAGGACCGTTACCGCTTCCATCTGCTTGTGAAGTCGCCCGTGGGGTACCATGTCTCTGATGATATCGACGCCTGCCTCAAAGAGGTGGGTTCTGTGCGTGGCGTGAGCGTGAGCGTTGACGTCGACGCTTATGATTTGATGTAGCAACCCGAAAGGATGGCCATGGAAGCCAACGGAATCGTACTGTCGCCCGACCCTCGTCTGCGCCAGGAGTGCGCCGTCATCGAGGAGATCACCCCGGCAATCGAAGCGCTTGCCGAGAAGATGAAGAAGATGATGTTCGAGAACGGCGGCTGCGGCCTGGCTGCTCCGCAGATCGGCGAGCTCATCCAGCTCGTCACCATCGACTGCGACTACAGCGACAAGAACGATTACGACCCGTACGTGCTCATCAACCCTGTCATTGTTGAGCAGAGCGACCATCTGGTTCCGTTTAGTGAGGGCTGCCTGTCTATCCCCGGCATTAGCTGCGAGATCGAGCGTCCCGATCATGTCGTCGTCGAGGCGTACGACCTGGATGCCAACTTGATTCGCTACGAGGCCTCGGGAGACCTGTTCTGCGTGTGCCTGCAGCACGAGATCGATCACCTGCATGGCAACACCATGTTCGAGCGACTGAAGCCCATGCAGAGGCTCAAGGCCGTTAAGGAGTACCAGGACGCCCTGGCCCGCGGCGCTCGACCGGGCGAGACGGAGTAAGTCCCACCGTCCCCTTCCGCCGCAGGGCTTAGGTTTTGCTCCATGCTCAAACAGTCCTGCTCGCACGAAGAGCACATTAAGTGCTCTTCGGCTCGTGCGGAACTGCGCGTGGAGCAATAACCTAAGCCCTGCGGCGGAAGGGGACTGCGTTTTCGTGCTCCTCTTCGCCCGGGTGCCGTCGGGCCAGGGAGGGGCGTCTTCGCTGATAATTGCTTTGTTGGAAGAGCTGCTTTTATTGCGGCTCTTTCTTTGGTTTTGGGTATATTTGTTTTTGTTGAATTGTTCTTGCGGATGGGCCGGGTACTTGGCTTTCCGCTGTTCTTTGTAGCCGTCTCGGCTTTGGTTGAGGGGAGACGTCCTTTATGCGTATTGTGTTTATGGGTACGCCTGATTTTGCTGTGCCTTCGCTGGTTTCGCTTGTTGAGGCTGGGAATGAGATTGCGCTTGTTGTTACTCGTCCTGATGCTGTTCGTGGGCGTGGTAAGAAGCTGGAGCCGTCTCCTGTTAAGGCTAAGGCGCTTGAGCTGGGGTTGCCGGTTGTTGAGGCTAATTGTATGACGCCTGAGGTTGTTGAGGCGCTCCAGGCTGCCCAGGCCGATATTTTCTGTGTGGCTGCCTATGGCTGCATTTTGCCTGATGAGGTGCTGCATATGGCTCCGCTTGGTATTGTGAATGTTCATGCTTCGCTCCTGCCGCGTTGGCGTGGCGCTGCTCCTATTCAGCGTGCGATTCTCGCTGGTGATGAGGTTGCTGGCGTTTCCATTATGCGTATTGGGCATGGCGTGGATACCGGCGCTTATTGCGCCCAGGCTTCCACCTCGGTTGCTGGTAAGCATGCCGAGGCGCTGACCATGGAGCTTGGTGAGCTTGGCGGCAAACTGCTGGCTGATACGCTTCCCTCGCTTGCCGATGGTTCGGCTGTTTGGACTGAGCAGGATGAGTCGCTTGTCACTCATGCTGCCAAGATTTCCAAGCAGGAGATGCGTCTGGATCCGCAGATGGCGGGGCTCGATTGCGTGCGTCATGTGCTTGCTTCGTCCGATACTGCGCCTGCTCGTTGCGTGATTGCTGGCAAGACCGTGCGCGTGCTCGATGCTGCGCCGGCTGATGTGTCGCTTGGTGAGGGCGCCGTTGCCGTTAAGAACAAGCGTGTTTACCTTGGTCTTTCCGATGGTGCGGTTGAATTGCTCGAGGTTAAGCCCGATGGCAAGCGTGCTATGGCTGCTTCTGCCTGGGCTGCTGGCCTGCAGGGTGCCGATCTTATCTGGGGTGTTCTGTCATGAGCAAGCTGTCTCCCGCGCGCAAGCTTGCGCTCGATGTGCTAATGGAGGCCGATCGCCGCGGTATGTATGCGCGTGACGTGCTGTCCTCTCGCGCATCGGCCAAGGCTATTGACCAGCGCGATTCCGCTTTTGCTGCCCGCTTGGCGCTGGGTGTTGCCGCCACACAGGGTATTTTGGACGAACTACTCGATCAGTTTCTTGATAAGCCTAAAAAGGTTGCGCCGCGTGTTCGCATGGCGCTTCGTATCTCGGCCTTCGAGATGCTCTACCTTCATACCCCTGGCCGCGTTGCCGTAAGTCAGGGTGTTGAGCTGGTGCGCAGCGGAGCTAAGTCTGCTGCCGGTTTGGCCAATGCCGTGCTGCATAAGGTCGCGGACAACGTTGAGGACTTTGCTACTGCGTCCGATGTGGATGAGTCTGAGCGACGCTTGGTTCGTCTGTCGCGCCTGATGGGTCTACCGCGTTGGCTGTGCGCTCGCATTATGGCATCGTTCGACACTCCTGAGGGTGCGCTTAACTTTGCCGGCAATCTGGCCCCCGCACCGCTGGCCCTGCATGAGAACGCCTTTGCGACCAAATCCGATCCGTATATCTCGCAGCTCGTCGCACCTGTCTTCCCGGGCTGCCATGCCCCGGTTGATGCTCAGGTTACCGTTGCTTCGGGTGTGTTTGAGCGTGCTGCCGCGGTGGCATCCGATCTCAACGCGCAGCTTATCGCCACGGCTGCCACGCGCCCTGGTAGCTGCCTTGAGATTGGTGCCGGTCGTGGCACCAAGACCTATGTGATGATGAACCAGGCCAAGCGTGCCGGCTATGAGCGTCAGCATACGGCACTTGATCTTCATGACCGTAAGTGCGATCTGAATCTCGCTCGCCTGCATAAGGCCGGTATTCAGGGCGTTCGTACGGTTTCGGGTGATGCCTGCGAGCTTGATGAGGTGCTCACATCGTTTGATGCCATGCTTGGCGAGCCGGTTAAGTTCGACACGGTCTTTATCGATGCGCCGTGCTCTGGCACCGGAACCATGCGTCGTCATCCCGAGATCCCGTGGCGCCTAACCGAGAATGATGTGACGGCCGAGTTACCCAAGCTTCAGCTGACGATGCTTAAGGAGGCTTCTGCGCGCGTGGCCGCCGGCGGAGAGCTCATCTATGCCACCTGCTCGGTTTTTGATGAAGAGAACACGCAGGTCGTGGATGCCTTCCTGGCCTCTCCCGAGGGCGCCGACTTTAGCGTCGCACCGCTCTCCGAGGCGCAGATTCTGCAACGCCCCGAGTTCGATCAGGCTAAGAAGCTCGTATCCGTACGCCAGAACGAACGAGGCCTCTTCCAAAGCGTGCCGGTAAACGCCGACTCCTACGACGGCCACTTCTGCGCCAGGCTGGTCCGCACCTCATAGAGCTACCTGCGACACAAAGAAATAGCCCCGCGATCGGTGTTGATCGCGGGGCCGCGTTGTTTCTAGTGGTTGTGCGGGCAGTTGGCGCAGCAGCCGCTGGTGGCGCTGGTGCTGGAGCCGCCGCTTCGCTGATCGGTGTTGTAGAAACCACTGCCCTCAAATTTAATGCCGCTGGCCGAGAACGTCTTGGCCGCCGGGGCACCGCAGCTGGGGCACACGACCTCGGGAGTCTCGGACATGGGATGCTCAACCTCAAACACGTTGCCGCAGCTCGAGCACTTGTAATCGTAGCGCGCCATAATACTTCCTTTTCAGCACAAAGCGGGCAGATTACTCTGCCCGCAAAAATTCAAACGTCTGTAACTGTACCCTATATCGGGGGTTTTATCACGCTTCGCCCCAGAATCTATGGTTGTTGCGCAGGAGCTGTGCGGTTTTATCCTCGGCGGCGGCAACGTCAGCCTCGTCAGCCTGCCAGGTCCAGTTGCCCGTGGCCACGCCCGGAACGTTCATGCGCGCGTCGTCGCCCAGCCCCAGGACATCCTGCAGCGGCATCATCACCAGGGGAGCGTCGCTCGCCAGCGCGTCGCTCATCAGCTTGGCCGCCAGCTCAACACCGCTCGGTTCATCGCCGCCCGCAAAGGAACGTGTGCACCAACCGGCCAGCGTCGACGTATCGTGCGTCGAGGTGTACAGGATCTTGCCGGGCGTGGGATGCACACCGCAACGAACGTCGTAGTCGCTAAACTCCAGCACGTCCATGCCGGGGAAACCACAGGTCGAAGCCATAGCGCGAACACCGGGCGTCAAATAGCCCAGGTCCTCGGCGATAAAGTTGAGCGGACCCAGCTCGTCGTAGGCGGTCTGGAACAGGTCCTTGCCCGGGCCCGCCAGCCAGCGACCGTCGGCGCAAGCCTTACCCGCGGGAATGCTGAAATAGCTGTGGAATCCCAGGAAGTGATCCAGGCGCACGCGGTCGTAGAGCGAAAACGCGCGGCGCAGGCGATCCATCCACCAGCTATAGCTGTTCTGCTTCATGTGGTCCCAGCGGAACGTCGGGTTGCCCCACACCTGACCCTCGGGCGCAAAGTTGTCGGGCGGCGCGCCAGAAATCTCGATTGCCTTGCCGGTATCGGACAGCCAGAAGTTCTCGGGTTCGCTCCACGCGTCTGCCGAATCGTCCGACACGTACATAGGAATATCGCCGATAACCTCGATGCCCTTCTTGTGCGCATAGTTCATGAGCTCGCACCAAGCCAGGTCAAAACGGTACTGCATGTACGCCTGAAGCTCGGCCTCGTTGTGGAAGCGCTTGTCGTCGATCAGATGCTCGTTGTAGCGCGCGACATCTGCCGGCCAATCATGGCGCGACTCGCCCTCAAAGTACTTCTTAACGGCCATGTAGACGCAGTATTTCTCAAGCCAATCGGCATTGCGATGTTTAAACGCGGTGTACAGCGGATCGGCATCCTCGCCTCCGCGGGCCTTCCAGGTCTCAAAGTCGGCGCCCAGCTCCTCGTGGCTCTCAGGTAGCAGGTCGATATTGCCTGCAAAGGCCGAAGGACCAGCGTAAGGGGAGCGGAAGAAGTCCGTGGGGTTGACGGGGAGAACCTGCCAGTAGCGCATGCCCATGGCGGCCAGATGGTCGATAAAACGACGCGTGGGCGCACCGATCGTACCGGGCTTGCCGTCATCGGTCGGCACCGATGTGATATGGCACACAACACCTGCGCCGTGATCGAGCGGCTCCTGCAGGCGCTGCTCGGCGTGGTGATAGATGATCGACGACCCCAGCGGGTACAGGTCGAGCGTGACCGTGCCGTTGTGGATCTCGCACTCGTGACCGCTAATCACATCGCTCGCGCATTCGCCGAGCGCCGGAATCGTCACGCGGTGTGAATTGCGCAGGCTGCGGTTGATGATAACCGTCGCGGCCTCGCCGTCTTTGCCAGTGCGGGTGTAGGCGAGTACCTCGTCGTTGAGCGCGAAGGCCTTGATCTCGCCATCGACCATAAAGGGCAGCGCGCGGCGTACAGCAGACGCGTTCTTAACGATGGCCAGCGTATCGAAGTCGTGGAGCTGGTCCTTGGTCGGCATGGTGCGGCGATTGCCCGGATCGGTGAGACCCTCCAAGCCGTACTCGTCACCGTAATAGATTGAGGGAACGCCCGGGAACGTCATCTGCATGAGCGTCGCGAGCCAAAAACGGCTCTTAGCCAGGCCCATCGCGTTCTCGTCCAGACGCCATTTGCTGCGTTCGCACTCGGGCAGCTGCGACTCGTTGGGGCCGCCGCCGAGCACCGAGATAATGCGCGGACGGTCGTGACTCGAAAGCAGATTAAGCGCGCAAGATAGGGCCTCACGCGGATAGTTCTCGCGTAGAGTCTCGATATCCTCGGCAGCTTGGTAGGCGTTTTTGTAGCCCATCAAAAAGCCGATGACCATGTCGCGGAAGGGGTAATCCATGGCCGAGTCGAGCTCGGAGCCTTGCAGATAGCGACGCAGATGGCCGTAGCTGATCTTGTTGGAGGCGTCTTCCCATACCTCGCCGAGCAGCAGCGCGTCGGGCTTCTCGGCGAGCACGGCCTTTTTGATCTCGGCCAGGAAGTCATCGGAAAGCTCGTCGGCCACATCCAGACGCCAGCCGTGAGCGCCGGCGCGCAGCCATTTTCGAATGACGCCGTCCTTGCCCAGGAGCCGCTCGCGTACCAGTTCGGAGCTCTCATTGATGGCGGGCATATTGCCCACGCCCCACCAACAGTCGTACGAGCCGTCCTCGTGGAAATAAAACGCATCGCGCCACGGAGAGTCCTCGCTCTGCCACGCGCCGACACCGGGATAGTTGCCGTAGCGGTTAAAGTAGATCGAATCGTCGCCCGTGTGGTTGAACACACCGTCCAGAATGATGGAAATGCCCAGCTTCTCGGCCGCCTCGCACAGCTCAGTAAAGTCCTGCTCGGTGCCCAGAATCGGATCGATCTTGGTGTAATCGGCGGTGTCGTAGCGGTGGTTGCTCGCGGCTTCAAAAATGGGGTTGAGGTAGATGGCTGTAAAGCCCAGCTCGGCGATGCGAGGCAGGTCTTCCTGGATACCCTTGAGCGATCCGCCGTAAAAGTCCCAGGTCTTGATGGAGCCGTCCTCGGCGCGCTCGTACACAGGCGGCTCGTTCCAGTCCTCGACCATGCGGCGTTGGATTCCGTTGCGTGGCTTTTCGACCTCGGCCAGCGTGCGCTCGCGCCAGTGCTCGTCGCGAGCATAGCGATCGGGGAAGATCTGGTAGACCATACCGCGCTCGTACCACTCGGGTCGAACTTCGCGGTGCTTGTAGACGGTGACCTGGAACGACGGCACCTCGGCGTAGTCGTAGGTTACGCCCTCGCCGCCGGTGCGGCCCTGCGGTGCGCCCAGGCGAACCTCGGGCTGGCCCTCGATATTGCAGATAAAGCTGTACCAGATAAGACAGGGCTCGGTGCACTCAAGCTCTACGGTAAATATACCGTCGCCCTCGTGCGTCATGGGATACCGAGACTCACCGATTTCATCGACCCAGGTGCGCAGCGTAAGCGTTGCCTGGTTGGGGTCGGCATCCTCCAGAATCACGGAGAGCGAAAGGGTAGTTCCTGTGGTCACAGCGCCAAACGGAATGCGAAACTGCGGCAGACGGCTGTTGTGTATCAATCTCATAGTACGGTCCAGTTCAATAGAATCATGGCATGCTGGCCATGGGCTTTACGCACTGGATATAAGTATATCTGTTGTACACTGGCTGTATAAACAACATCCGTTTACCATCGGCGAACGGTTGTCCTAGAAAATCGTTTTACCACCCAAATTATCGCGATATTCAAAAACGCCTATACCGATACTATTTGTAGCCAAACAAAAGTACCCCGGTTTACTACGACGAATTGAATGATCTCAACCACAGTCATTTTAGAGATATTAAAACCGCAGGTAGAAGCGTTGCTAATTTCATAGAATACTCTCCGTGGTCGGCCGGAGCCATTTTGTTGTAGTAAACCGGCCCATTTAATAGAGAAGTTCAACGCAAAAGAGGGCGCCTGGTTGGGGCGCCCTCTTTTGCGTTGATGATTAAGTTTTAATCGATCGGATTAGTGGCGCTTGCGGGTGGCCGTTGCCTTGCGGACGGAGGTCTTCTTGGTAGGAGTCTTTTCCTCAGAGGGAGCGGCAGGGGAGACCGGGGATTCCTTGGCGGGCTCGGTCTTTGCCTTAGCCTTGGGAGCGGTCTTGACCTCGGCTGCCTTCGGTGCCGACTCGGCCTTTACTGCGGGCTTGTCCTCGGCCTTAGCCTCTGCCTTGGGAGTGTCAGCCTTGGCCGTGGTCTTTTTGGCCGTCGTCGTAGTGCGCTTGCGCGTGGTGGTTTTGGCCTCGGCGGCTACCTCTTCGACCTTGACGGCGGGCTTTGCGGCAGCCTTCGGAGCGGCCTTGGTCGCAGTAGCCTTGGCGGCCGTCGACTTCGTTGCCGTGGTCTTCTTGGCAGCTGTTGCCTTCCTGGCGGTCGCGGTCGTCTTCTTGGCAGCGGTCTTTGCCGGAGCCTTGGCGGCCGGCTTGGCCTCTGCTACCTCGGCCTTTACCTCGGGAGCTGCCTCGGCCTCGGCGGCCTTCTTGGCAGCGGCGGTCGTGCGCTTGCGCGTGGTCGTTGCCTTGGCGGCCATCGTTTTGGTCGCGGCAGCCTTGGTCGTCGTAGCCTTCTTAGCGGTCGTCTTGCGGGTCGTGGTCTTCTTAGCTTCGGGCTTTGCAGCGGGCTTGACCTCTGCCTCTGCCTCAGGCTCGGCCTTTGCGGGCTCAGCCTCAACCGGCTTCTCCTCGGCCTTGGGTTCCTCAACAGCCACAGGCTCCTCAGCCGCAGTCTCCACAACCGCCGCCGGCCTATCAATCTCCGGATGCATAAAGAAGTACAGGTCCAGATACTTATCGGCCGAGCGCGTCCAGCTAAAGTCCTGGCTCATGGCCTGCGTGACCAGCTGGTTCCAAGCGTCGCGGTTATCCCAGAACAGGCGCGCCGCACGGAATACCGCGTCGCCCATCTCGTCGCCGTTAAAGTTGCTAAACGAGAATCCCGTGCCCTCGCCGGTATACTCGTTATACGGGATCACGGTGTCCTTCAGGCCACCGGTCTCGCGCACGATGGGCAGGGTGCCATAGCGCATGGCAATGATCTGCGACAGGCCGCAGGGCTCAAACTTCGAAGGCATCAGGAACATATCGGCGGCGGAATACATGCGCTGCGACAGCGCAGGATCGAACTCGATGCGTGCGGCCATGGTGCCGGGGTACTTGTCCTGGAAGTAACGCAGGCCGTCCTCGTAGTCGCGGTCGCCGGTGCCCAGCACCGCCACCTGCACGCCGCCGGCCAGGATGCGGTCGAGCGCGTACATGACCAGATCCAAGCCCTTCTGGCGCGTCAGACGCGTGACCATGACCATAAGCGGACGGTCGTCGCGAACCTCGAGCCCCAGCTCTTCCTGCAGCTTGGCCTTGCACACGGCCTTACCAGAACGGTCCTCCACGGTGTAGTTGGCGGCAATGCGCTTGTCGGTCGCCGGGTCAAAGCCCGCGACGTCGATGCCATTCAAAATGCCCTGCAGCGCGTACGAACGTTCACGCAGAACGCCGTCCAGGCCCTCGCCAAATTCGGGCGTCTGGATCTCGTTAGCATAGGTGGGGCTCACCGTGGTGATGGCGTCGGCATAGCGCAGGGCGCCCAGCATGTAGTTGATGCTGCAGGCGTCGCAACGCAGCTGCGAGGCGGCCGCGGGAATATGCGACACACCCAGGATGTCCTCCATCACGGTGTCGCTAAACTGGCCCTGGAACGCCACGTTGTGGATCGAGAACACGGTCTTGACGCGGTCGTACAGCGGCAGGCCCTGGTAGAACTCGCGCAAAAACACGGGCGCCAGCGCCGTCTGCCAGTCGTTGCAGTGCAGGATGTCGCACTCAAAGCCGGCCGGCAGGTGTTGCAGGCTCTCGGTGATGGCCTTGGAGAAGAACGCAAAACGCTCGCCGTCGTCAAAGAAGCCGTACGGATAGTCGCGCGCAAAGTAGCGCTCGTTGTCGATGAACATATAGGTGACGCCGTCGTGCTCGAGCTTCTCGAGACCGCAGTACTCATTGCGCCAGCCCAGGCTCACGTAAAAGTCGGAGAAGTGCTCCATCTGCGCCTTGTACTCGTCCTTGATGGTGGCGTACTTGGGCACCATCACGATGACTTCGGCGCCGGCGTGCACGAGCGCTGCAGGCAGCGAGCCCGCCACGTCGCCCAGGCCACCGGTCTTCACAAACGGCGCGCACTCGGCCGAGGCAAACACGATCTGCATCTTTTTGTTGGAATCAGCCATATTGTCTCCCATGTTGTTATTCGAGAATAGCCGCCTGGCGCGAACCGGGCGGCTATTCTACATGTTACGAGCGATGTTGCGGTGCCAACGTTAACGTACGATCGTGGTATCGGAAGTTAACGGAGCCTTGCCCAGCACCAGGATGTTCTCGGGCGTGCCGCGAAGCTCGGTGTTGGTGGGAACCACGTTGTTCTTGTCGAGGATGGCGTTCTCAACGCGGGCGCCGCTCTTAATGATGCAGCTCTGGTTGATGATCGAGTTGGTCACCGATGCGCCTTCCTCAACCACAACGCCGCGCGACAGGATCGAATTGCGCACGGTGCCCTTGATGATGCAGCCGGCCGAGATGATCGAGTTGCAGGCGTGGCTGCCGGTCGCATAGCGCGAAGGCGGCACGTCGTGAGCCTTGGTCAGGATCGGGCGCTCGGGGTCAAAGAGCTGGTCGGCCACGGTCTGGTCGAGCAGGTCCATGCTGCGGCGATACAGCGACTTCTCGCTAAACACGCCCACGACCTCGCCCTTGTACTCGTAGCTGCACACGTCGATGTTGCCAAAGTCGCCCTGGAGTGCCTCGAGCAGGTCCAGATAGTCGGCGGCCTGGTAGTGGTCGATGATCTCGAGCAGCGTCTCGCGGTTGACGATGCAGCAGTCCATAGAGGCGTTGTCGCCATACACGACGCCGGCGCTCACGCCCGTCAGGCGGCCGTTCTCGTTAATCTGGAGTTTGGTCTCGTCATCGACGTTACGCGTGGCCTTGCAGTACACCACGGTCATCTGGGCACCGGAGTTCTCGTGCGCCTCGATGATGGTGTTGAGGTCCATGTTAAAGATGATGTTGGTGCCCATCATCACAATATAGGGCTTGTCCGAGCGCTGGAACAGCGTCTTGTTGGAGATGATGTCGCGGAGCAAGAAGCGCATGCCGCCCTTGGTGGTGCCATACGCGTTGCCGGGCACCATGAACAGGCCGCCCTTTTTGCGGTCCAGGCCCCAGTCCTTGCCCGAGCCCACGTGGTCGATCAGCGAGCGGTAGTTACCCGGCATGACGACGCCGACGGTCTTAATGCCGGCATTCATCATGTTGGACAGCGGGAAGTCGATCAGGCGGTAGCGGCCCAAAAACGGGACGGACGCGATGGGGCGGTCCTTGAGCAGAACGCTGCCGTAGGTCGAAGAGTAGTTAGCGGTGATATAACCGATGGCCTTGCGATTGATCATCGGATCATTCCCCCTTCCCGATAACGACGTCATTTCCAACGACGGCCGTATCCTTGGTGGTATCGACAGAGCCGAGCTTCACGCCCTCTTCGACCGTGGAGTTCTCGCCCAAAATAGCGCGGCAGATGTGCGCGCCGCTCTTAACGTGCGCACCCGGCAGCAGCACGGAGTCCTCGACCACGGCGCGCTCCTCGATGATGACATCGGTCGAAAGGATCGAGTGGCGAGCGGTGCCGTAGATCTTGCAGCCGTTGGAGACCAGGCAGTCGTCCAGGCGGCCGTCCGGGCCAATGTAGTGCGGCGGACGCGTGGTGATGTTGGACATGATGGGGAAGTGCTTGTCAAACAGATCGAACTCGGGGTTGTTGCCCAGCAGGTCCATCGAGGTCTCGTGGAAGCTGGCGATGGTGCCGACGTCCTTCCAAAAGCCGTGGAATTCGTAGCTGTACAGGCGCTTGCCCTCGCCGAGCAGCTTGGGGATGATGTCCTTGCCAAAGTCGTGGCTCGAGCGCTGGTCCAGAGCGTCCTCTTCGAGCGCCTCGATCAGCACGTCGGCCGAGAAGATGTAGATGCCCATGGACGCGAGGTTCGAATCGGGCTTATCGGGCTTCTCGGTGAACTTGGTGATGCGGCCGTCCTCGGGGTCGGTGGTTAGGATGCCAAAGCGGCTGGCCTCCTCCCACGGCACGGGCATAACGCTCACCGTGAGGTCGGCGTTGTTCTCAATGTGCGTCTTGAGCATCTTGCGGTAGTCCATGCGATACAGGTGATCGCCCGAAAGAATCAAGACGTACTTGGGGTCGTTGGCCTTGATGTAGTCGAGGTTCTGCGTAATGGCGTCGGCCGTGCCCGCATACCAGGCGCCACCGGTCTGCGTCTCGTACGGCGGCAGGATCGACACGCCGCCGTCGCGGCTGTCAAGATCCCACGCCTCGCCGGAGCCCACGTAGGCATGCAGCAGGTAGGGGCGATACTGCGTTAGAACGCCCACCGTGTCGATGCCCGAGTTGGAGCAGTTGGAGAGCGAAAAGTCGATAATGCGGAACTTACCACCAAAGCTGACCGCCGGCTTAGCGATCTTTTGGGTGAGTGCCCCCAATCGGCTGCCCTGTCCTCCTGCGAGGAGCATCGCGATGCATTCTTTCTTACTCATCGATTTCTCCTTCTGTCATCGATGTTTCTAAACCCATTAGCGACGGGCGCGGCGCTCGGTCGCGCCCGTCGAGTAATACCGTGCTGGCAAAGGGAACTCGCGGCCTTTAAGCGTGCCAGATCTCGTCGCGGTACTCGCGAATGGTGCGGTCGCTCGAGAACCAGCCGCTCGAGGCGGTGTTGAGCAGGGCTTTGCGGTTCCAGGTCTCCTGGTCGCCATAGCTGCCGGTGAGCTTCTCCCACGCATCCACGTAGCTGCGGAAGTCTGCCATGACCAGGTCGGGGTCGTTGTTGTTCATGAGCTCGTTGTAGATGCTCTCGAAGTTGCCCGAAAGACCCGCAAACGTGTTGTCCTTGAGCTCGTCCATCACGCGGCCCAGACGCTCGCGATCGTTGTTGAGCGTATCCCACGCAAAGTAGCTGTTGGATGCCCAAAGCTGCTCGACCTCGGGAGCGGTCAGGCCAAAGATGGCCTCGTTCTCGCGGCCGGCCAGGTCGGCGATCTCGATGTTGGCGCCGTCGAGGGTACCCAGCGTAATGGCGCCGTTCATCATGAGCTTCATGTTGGACGTGCCCGAGGCCTCCTTGCCGGCCGTGGAGATCTGCTCCGAGATCTCGGCGGCGGGGTAGATGAGCTGGGCGTTGCTCACGCGGAAGTTGGGTATAAAGCAGACCTTCATGACCTCGTTGACGCGCGGGTCGTTGTTGATGACGTCGGCCACGGAGTTAATGAGGCGGATGGTCTCCTTGGCGAAGCTGTAGCTCGAGGCAGCCTTGCCGCTAAAAATGAAGGTCGTCGGCGTCACGTGGAAGTTGGGGTCGGCGATGCGACGGTTGTAGATGTCCATCACCTTCATGATGTTCATGAGCTGGCGCTTGTAGGCGTGGAAGCGCTTCACCTGGACATCGAAGACGGTGTTGGGGTCGATAACCAGACCGGTCTCGGCCTTAACGTAGGCGGCCAGACGCTCCTTGTTGGCGCGCTTGGAGGCGCCCACGGCCTTCAGGAACTCGGTGTCGTCCTTAAACTCCTTGAGCTTCTCCAGCTCAAAGGCGTCCTTCAGCCAGCCATCGCCAATGGCTTCGGTCACGAGCTTGGCGTAGGTGGGGTTGGCCTCGGCAAAGAAGCGACGGTGCGAGATGCCGTTGGTCTTGTTGTTGAACTTCTCGGGCTTCAGGGCATAGAAGTCCTTGAGCACGATGTTCTTGATGATGTCGGAGTGAATCTTGGCTACGCCGTTGACGCTGTGGCTGCAGATCACGGACAGGTTGGCCATGCGAATCTCGCCGTCCCACAGAATGGCGGTCTGGCGCAGACGCTTCTGCCAGCCCTCCTGCGTGGTGTCGAACGACTCGTGCCAACGACGGCTGATCTCGTCAATGATCTGGTACACGCGGGGAAGGAGCTTGGAGAACGTGCCGATGGGCCACTTCTCCAGGGCCTCGGGCAGGATGGTGTGGTTGGTGTAGCTCACGACCTGCGTCACGATGTTCCAGGCGTCGTCCCACTCGAGCTTCTTCTCATCGATGAGGATGCGCATGAGCTCGGGGCCGCACATGGCGGGGTGGGTATCGTTGGTGTGGATAGCCACAAACTGCGGCAGCAGCTCCCAGTTAGCGCCGTGCTCCTTCTCAAAGGTTTCGAGCAGGCTGTAGATGCCGGCCGAGACAAACAGGTACTCCTGCTTCAGGCGCAGCAGACGGCCGTGCTCGCCGGCGTCATTGGGGTAGAGGATGGCGCTGATGGCCTCGGCCTCGGCGCGCTCGGCGTCTGCCAGGGCGTAGTCGCCGCGGTTGAAGGCCTCCAGATCGAAGTGCTCCTCGACCGGCTCGGCGGCCCAAACGCGCAGCTTGTTGACGGTCTCGCCGGCATAGCCCACGACGGGGATGTCATAAGGGACGGCCAGGATGTCCTGCGTGTCCACCGTGCGGTAGAACGTGCGGCCGTTCTCCTCAAAGCCCTCAACATGGCCACCAAACTTGATGGTCACGGCCTTATCCTGACGACAGACCTCCCAGGGATAGCCGTGGGTGAGCCACTCGTCAGTGGCCTCGACCTGGCTGCCGTTGACGATCTCCTGCTTAAACAGGCCGTAGCGGTAGCGCATGCCGTTGCCGTAGCCGGCAATGCCCTCGGCTGCCATGGAATCCAGGAAGCACGCGGCCAGACGGCCCAGGCCACCGTTGCCCAGTGCCGGATCGGGCTCCTGGTTCTCGATGACGGACAGATCAAAGCCCATGTCGTCGAGTGCCTCGGCGACCATGTCGCGCACGCCAAAGTTGAGCAGGTAGTTGTCGAGCAGGCGGCCGATCAAAAACTCGATCGAGAAGTAGTACACGCGCTTTTTGCCCTCGGCGGTGGCGCGGGCGTCACTCTTGGTGGCGACGGTGCGCGCCTTCTCGGCCACGAGCTTGGCCAGGGCGTTAAAGCGGTCGAGGTCGCTGGCGGCCTCGATGCTCTTGCCGCTGATGCTCATGACGGCATTGCGATAGAGCTCGGTAAACTCCTGCTTGTTGTCGAAGATCTTATTCATACGTTCCTTTCCCCCGGGAGTTGTTCCCCAGAACGGTTATGACATGTATCCTACTCCCACGCGGGGCAGGTAATTACAGCTGTAACGGCTTTGTTACGCATCCTTGGCAGACGGCTTAACAGAAGCAGACTTGGCCTTGGGAGCAGCCTTTTTAGCAGCTGCCGTCTTGGTCGTGGTGGACTTGGCCGGAGCCTTGGCGGCAGACTTGGCAGCCTTCGCCTTAGCCGGAGCCTTCTTAGTAGCAGCCGCGGTCTTGGGCTTCACCGAGGACGCACGCTTGCGCGTCACCCTCTTGGGCTCCTCGACCACCGGCGGCTTATAGCTGCTGGGACCGCGGCGCTTAAGAACCACGCCTGCCAGGCCGGGCACCTTGATCTCGATGGAGTCCATCTGCCCGTTCCAGGGATAGGGCTCACTCGAGCAGGTGTAGGGCTCCTCACCTGCATAGCCGCTGCCACCGAACTCGGGACGGTCGGAATCAAAGATGACCTCCCAGTCACCCTCGCGCGGCACGCCTACGCGGAAGCTCTCGTAGCTCGCCGGGTCAAAGTTAATCAGGATCACCAGGTCGTCATCGACGTCCTCGCCCTGGCGCACAAAGCTCACGATGGACTGTTTAGAGTTGTCCGCGTCAATCCAGGTAAATCCGTCGTCGGTGTAGCCACGCTCGTATAGTGCGGGCTCGGCGGTGTACAGGTGGTTGAGCGCCTTGATAAACGCCTGATGATGACGGTGGGTCTCGTACTCCTCGGTCAGGAACCACTGGATGGACTCGTAGTAGCGCCACTCAATAAACTGGCCGATCTCGTTGCCCATAAAGTTGAGCTTGGCGCCGGGGTGCGTCATCTGGTAGAAAGCCAGCGTGCGCAGGCCGGCAAACTGGCGCCACCAGTCGCCCGGCATGCGGCCGATCAGCGAGCACTTGCCGTGCACGACCTCGTCGTGGCTCAGCGGGCAGATAAAGTTCTCGGTAAAGGCGTACATGATGGAGAACGTGAGCAGCCCGTGGTTGCCGGGGCGCCACGGAAAATCGGTCTGCATGTAGTGCAGGGTGTCGTTCATCCAGCCCATGTCCCACTTGTAGTGGAAGCCCAGGCCGCCGTCCTGCGGCGGATAGGTCACGAGCGGCCACGCGGTGGACTCCTCGGCCATCATCATCACGTCAGGGAAGTGCGCCTCCACGGCGCAGTTGACCTGACGGATAAACGCGCTGGCGTCCAGATCCTCCTCGGTACCGTACTTGTTGAACTTCTTTTGGCCGGGATCGTCGATGCCAAAGTTGAGGTACAGCATGCTGGACACGCCGTCCATACGAATGCCGTCAACGTGGAAGTTCTCGAGCCAGTACAGCACGTTGGAGACCAAGAAGGAGCGGACCTCGCCACGGGCGAAGTCGAACTTATGCGTGCCCCAGTTGGGGTGAATCTCGTTCTCAAACAGCATATGGCCGTTAAAGGTGGCAAGGCCGTGGGAGTCGGCGCAAAAACCGCCGGGCACCCAGTCCATGATCACGCCGATGCCAGCCTCGTGGCACGCATCGATAAAGTGCATGAGTTGCTGCGGGTCGCCATAGCGCGACGTGGCGGCATAGTAGCCGGTCGTCTGGTAGCCCCAGGAGCCATCGAAGGGATGCTCCATAAGCGGCATGACCTCGATATGCGTGTAGCCCATGTCGCGCACGTAGTCCACGAGCTCCACCGACAGGTCGTCGTAGGTGTAGAACTCGCCGCGCTGCGCTGGGAAGGGGTCCATGGGACCAGGGTAGTTGCCGTACTCGTCCGGCTCGCCCTGAGGCGCATCGCCGTGGCGCTTCCACGAGCCAATATGTACCTCGTAGATGTTGAGCGGCTGTGACATGTGGTTATGGCCGGCACGGCGCTTGAGCCACGCGGTATCGTTCCACTTGTAGCCATCGAGGGTCCACAGCACGCTGGCGGTACCCGGCGGGCACTCGGCCTTAAAGGCATACGGATCGGCTTTGTAGAGCTTTTCGCCCTCGTTGGTCTCGATGAGGTACTTATAGAGCTGGCCCTGCTCGGCGCCAGGAATAAAGCCTTCCCAAATAGCGCTCGTATGCACGGGCACCAGCGGGTTGGCTTCTTCATTCCAGTCGTTAAATTCGCCAATGACATGCACGCTCTTTACATCGGGTGCCCAAACGCAAAAACGCCAACCACGCGTACGGTTCTGCGTGTCGGGGTGCGCGCCCATCTTTTCCCAGCTGCGCTCCCACATACCAATGCCAAACAGATAGACATCGTCCTTAGAAAGCACCGGTGCGTGCGGGGCGGCTTTACGGATTGCGGGCTTTTTAGCCGTTGGCTTTAGCTTTGTATCGCTCACGTTTGATCCCATCATGACGCGGCAGCGTGTTGCCTTGGTGACTAGATGCGAAAGGTCCAAGGCTGCACGAATCGAAGGGACGGCGATAGTTCTATGATTCGTTCCACCTCGCGTGCTCGGTGGAACTTTCGGCAGAAACTACTATAACGCCTGTACGTTAGTTTTATGGACGAAAGCGGATTTGCGGAGGCGTTTAATCGGTAAGCGACATGTTTATACCACTGGCAGAATTGCCGTGGTAAAACTCTTGACAGTTTTACCAATTAGGGTTTCAAAACTGATAGGCTTACGTTTGGTAAAACGTTTTTAGCAGGTTGTTTACCATTTGACATCGAAAGGCTCGTTTATGGACCACATCGCTGCCCCAAGTGTTGCTTTTATTTTCGATTGCGACGGAACACTGGTTAATAGCTCCCCCGTCTGGGGCCATTCGCAGACCGAGTTATTGCGCCGTCATGGCATTGATGTAACGGTCGACGATTTTGCCCAGTTTGAGCATTTGTCGCTCGAGGACGAGTGCAACGCCTATCACGATACGTGGGGTATTGGCGCGAATGGTGAGGAGCTGTATCGCGAGCTGGGCGAGATTTTGATTGATGGGTACTCCAAGGTGCCGCCGCGCGAGGGTCTGCTTGCTTTTTTGGAGCAGGCGAAGGTGGCGGGCGTTGCCATGTGCGTGGCCACGTCCACGCCAGCCGAGCTGGTTAAGTCTGCGCTTGCGGGCGCCGGGCTCGATGCCTACATAGAGTTTGTGACCACCACGGGCGAGGCGGGACGCTCCAAACAGTTCCCCGACGTATACGAGCTGGCGTTGCGCCGTCTGGAGGAGCGCCACGGGCACAAGTTTGAGCGCACGTGGGTGTTTGAGGACGCCGTGTTTGGCCTAAAGAGCTCTGGTGTCGCCGGCTTTAAACGCGTGGGCATCTATGACCCGCACGGCCGTATGATGCGCGACGATGTGCGCGCCAACTGCGATATCTTTATCGACAGCTACGAGGAGCTGGATTTGGTTCACGTTCTTGCGTATGAGGGATAGGCGAGACCTGTGGCTTGTAAGGTATTAGTGGTGTGCGGCTCGCCCGTGGTGGCGAGCGCGGATCTGTTGCGCCGGCTAGCGGGGGAGTGCGACCACGTTGTCGCCGTGGACCGCGGCCTCGACGCGCTGCTGGGCGCGGGACTGAGCTGCGATGTATATGTTGGGGACGCCGATACGGTAAGCGAAGCCGGTCGTGCTCTTGTTGATGCCGCTGAGGACTTTGAAGTTGAGCGCCACGCCCCGTACAAGGACTATACCGATCTAGCGCTGGCGCTCGATTCCGTCCGCCGTCGTTGGCCGGGTGCAGAGGTTGTGGCAACCTGTGCTACGGGCGGCCGTCCGGACATGGCGCTTTCCGTACTGGGGCTGCTCGCGGGCTACGATGACGCCCCAGTCTGGATTGTCGAAGACGAGACCACGACCCGCATCCTGCACAGAAGCGAATCGTGGACCATTGTGGGCGCCGAAGGCAAGACGTTCTCCATCATCGCCATTGCCCCAAACACCGAGGTAAGCGAACACGGCCTAGAATGGGAACTAAATCATTCCCCCCTAGGACTCTTGGCTGACACGGGCATCTCTAATGTCGTCCGGAAAACGGCCAAGATCCAAGTCCACCAAGGAACCGCAATCGCTTACCTCTACAAGTAAGGTGCCGCCGCGTGAGGGTTTTATCGGGACGGTGGGCTGAATTGACTGATTTTGCCGAAGTCATAATCAGTCAATTCAGCCCCGTCCCAGGAAAACCCGTAAGTGCGAGAATCAACCCAAAAAAACTTCTTGCACAACTAAGAATCTTCCCCTATAGTATCTCCTCGTCACGGGGGCGTAGCTCAGCTGGGAGAGCGCTTGACTGGCAGTCAAGAGGTCAGGGGTTCGATCCCCCTCGTCTCCACCATCGTGAATGCAAAGGCCTTCGGAATCCCGAAGGCCTTTTTTCATGCCAAAACACCACGCGCCACAAACACCAACCACGCCAACAAAAAGTTGCACAATTTATTTCCCATGTCTGTACATAATTTGTTAGTCAAACGCGATTATCGGCGCAGCTCGCTTCTTCATTTTGGCTTCAGGAACGCCCTTAATTACCGCCAGCACCTCAAGAAGCTGCATCAATGTGAACAACACCCCAAAACAACTCCCTTGAGTACGCTAAATGAACGAAATGTTGTCCGCCATTAGCCAAATCAGTTTTGCTGCCAGCTTGTGCTAGGATATCTAGCGTTACATGAGTTCAACTGTGCTCGCGGCTCCAGCAAGTCACAATGCGCAGGGTCGATCAGCATCCGGCCGTAACGGCGGTGCCAGAAACACCACGAGCTCCAATATCGATTGCCATGCGCGATTTTGCACTTGGTTTTGCGGGCATTTAAAAGTTCGCATCCTGTAGTGCATTAAGTTGCTACGGCAAAACTCAGCAGTCCTACAGCTGGTTGCGTGCGGTCCAGTTTTGTTCCCGCTTGACTGGTCCGCACGCAGCCAGCTGGAGACGCGGTCATTTTGCGATACACGTCCGCGTCTCCAGCAACTGCGCTTATACATACCGTTCACGGTGGGGCAGAGCCACGTGCTTGTCTAACTGGGCTCAGGGTTTGAATATGGATCGCCTTCGCGCACAAGCGCCCTGGCGAAGCCATACACAAACCTCGTGAGCCACACGTAAGACAGCAAGGGGGTGGTGCTCGTGTGGTATGTGATCCAGGTCATTAACGGTCGCGAAGACGTAATGCGCGAGCGCATCGAGCGTGTGGTGCCAGCGGGCGCCATGCAGGAGCTCTTTTATCCCCAATTTCAAACCGAGATCAAAGTACACGGCGAATGGGTCAATACGACCAAGCCGCTTTTTCCCGGATATCTTATCTGCGATACGGCAGATCCCCGCACCGTGCAACAGTATCTGCTGCGCATGGACGACTTTGCCCGGGTGCTTGCCCAGGACGGTCAGTTTGTGCCGCTGGCAAAAGAAGAGGTCCAGCTTATTGGCGGATTTACGCATAGGGGAGACCGCGTAGTACCCATGAGCGAGGCCCTAAAAGACGGCGACCAGGTCGTAGTGACGGCAGGTCCGCTGCTGGGCCACGAAGGCCTTATCAAAACCATTAACAGACGCAAGAGCACTGCTTATTTGGAGTTCGACCTGTGCGGTCGGCGCGTAACCACCCGCGTTGGCCTTGCTGTGCTTTCGGCCGAGCAGCGCGTCATGCGAAACCTTAAAAAGGCGATCGCCTAG
>SAMEA3387511__coassemble_2218_pt1 | contig 11684 bp, 9 predicted proteins | sample SAMEA3387511__metabat2_low_PE_012 | metagenome-assembled genome bin SAMEA3387511 (sample SAMEA3387511) | Felis catus | biome: Faeces | place: United Kingdom | collected 2012
ACGTCGTGCTCGACCTTAACGATCAAGCGGTTGAGCGAAAGCTCGCGCAGGGCAGGCGTCATGGTGTCGCGATCGAGCTGCAGCTGCTCGCCCACCTCGGGCAACGTCGGTGCATCGAGGCCAGCTTCGTCCAGCAAGGCAACGATACGTTCGCAAGCCTCTCGCACCACGCGTGCCGCCGCGGCGGCCGAATGCGGATCGAATACCTCGGCGCCCTCGGCGGCGCACACGCCACGCGAGCAGCCCTCGGCAATCAGAGCCGCGGCAACGCCTTCATCAGCGGCAGGCCACGCAGCATGGGCAACGGCGCCAGGCGTAAATCCCGTTTCCTTGGGGGCCGTCGCGTGCATGGCTGACAGGGTCGCCGCCAGTGAATCCATCGCAGCGTCGAGCACCACGGTGTCCGCCAAGAGGTCCGCATCACCCACGGCAAGCTGGCGAACGGAGCCCCGCGCCACCAATCTGCGCAGTGCGGCGTCGACCTCGCCGACACCAAGATCCAAAGCCTCGGCAACATCAGCCGTCGTAACCGGCAGCGTCTGCAGCGCCAGCCAAGCGCCCACACCGCCCGCGATATCGCCGGACTCGATCGCCGTATACAGCGCACGCTCTCCTTCGGCAAGCTCGCGCGAGCGACGGCAGCGCGAAAGCAGCACACGCCCGCCGCCAATAAGCATCACGGGCGAATAGGACAGCACCACGGCATGGTCCCCGGCACGCAGCGGCAGCGAGTTTTCCAAGCGCACCTGAACAATACGGGTCTCGCCCACCGCCATGGGGGCCTCGCCCTCCATGAACATGATGCGACCGACAACCTCGGCTGTACCCGCCATCACGTGCACACGCGCACCCGACTCGAGCACACGCGGCTTGGCTCCCTCGCGACCCAAATACGTAAACGCCATCATAAATCGCATCGTCTGGCCAAAGCGGCCCGCCACGCCGAGCATCTCACCGCGATCGAGCGCGGCGACGGCATCGCCCACCAAGTTGAGCGCCACACGCTGACCGGGCAACGCCCGCGGCGTATCGCCATGCACCTGAATCCCACGCACGCGACAGGCCGTACGCGACGGCAGCGCGACAAGCTCATCCCCCACCGCGACGGGCGCATCGTGCAACGTTCCCGTCACCACGGTACCGGCGCCCTTGATCGTAAAGCAGCGGTCGATGGGCAGACGCGGCGCGGCATCGGTGAGCTCAGCACGGGCGCGGCAGGCATCCCAGCAAGCGGCAACCTGCTCGTCAAGCGCAGCCAGCAGGTCATCGATCCCCGCGCCGGTCTTGGATGACACGGGCACAATCGGCGCGCCCTCAAACACGGTACCCGACAAAAAGTCATCGACATCGAGCTCGGCAAGCTCGGTCATCTCGGCGTCGGCCAGATCACACATCGTCAGTGCGACCACCATATGTGTGACGCCCAGCAGCTCCAGCACGTGCACGTGCTCGCGGGTCTGCGGCATCACGCCCTCGACGGCAGAGACCACCAACACGGCAACATCAATGCCCGTGGCACCCTGCACCATGGCGCGCAGGTAATGCGCGTGGCCCGGCACGTCGACCAGGCCGACGATCTTGCCGCTCGGCAGCGCCAGCTCGCCAAAGCCAAGCTCCACGGTCATACCGCGACGGCGCTCAACCTCCAGACGGTCGGGATTCTTGCCGGTCAGTGCCTCGATCAGTGCGGACTTACCGTGGTCAACGTGGCCCGCCGTGCCAACGATAACGGGGCACTCCACCAGCGTTTGAACCTCACTCATCGAGCAATCGCCTTCTTAACGCACGCGACGAGCGTCGATGCCGACGTCTCAATATCGCGGTCGCCAACGAGCGTGCGCACATCAAACAGAATGCGGTCGTGCGAGGTGCGCGTGACGACCGGTGTGTCGAAGTCCTGGACAAGCGAGCGCTTGAGCGCGTCGACCGTCAGGCGCTCGTCAACAAAACGCACGGCAACGCACATCGTGGGCAGCTCCACGGTAGGCAGCGAGCCGCCACCGGGGGTCGACGATTCCTCGACAATCTCCAACTCAACGGCACACGGGCAACCAGCCTTATCGAGCCCGGCGACCATACGATCACGCAGCTTACGGGCACGTCGCTCCAAATGAGCCTGCGGCAGCGTAAGCATGCTGAGCACCGGTACCTCGCGATGGGCAACATCGGCACCGTCCATGTAGATACGCAGCGTGGCCTCGAGCGCCGTCAGCGCGAGCTTGCCCGGGCGCAGGGCGCGCATAAGCGGATGTGACCCACAGGCCTGGACCAGATCGCGACGGCCCATGATAATGCCCGCCTGTGCGGCACCGAGCAGCTTATCGCCCGAGCACGACACCAGATCGAGCCCTGCCGAAACCGAAGCCGGCGTGGTTTCTTCGCCGCCGCGCACCAGGATGTCATCGGGCAAAAGCGCGCCCGAGCCCTGGTCCTCGTAGAACAGCAGGCCGTGCTTGTGGGCCAGAGCGGCAAGCTCCCGAGAGCCCACCTCCTCGTGAAAACCCTCGATGCGATAGTTGGAAGGATGGACCTTAAGGATCATCGCCGTATCGGGCGTGATGGCGCGCTCGTAGTCGCCCAAATGCGTGCGGTTGGTGGCGCCGACCTCGACGAGCTTGGCACCCGAAGCCGCCATGACATCGGGGATGCGGAAGCTGCCGCCGATCTCGACAAGCTCGCCGCGGCTGACGATGACCTCTTTGCCTGCGGCATGGGTCGCCAGCACCAGCAGCACAGCGGCGGCGTTGTTGTTAACGACCAGCGCGTCCTCGGCACCGGTAAGCGAGCGGATCAGCTGCGCGGCATGTTCCTTGCGCGACCCGCGCGAGCAGGTGTCCACGCTGTACTCGAGCGTGCTGTAGCCGCGCGCGACCTCGGCCACGGCCTTGGCGGCCGACTCCGCGAGCGGGGCGCGACCCAAGTTGGTATGGATAACCACACCCGTGGCGTTGACGGCGGGACGCAGGCTCGGCAGCGCGGAGCGATGCGCACGCCACTCGATGGCCGAGGCCAGCTCGCGCTTGGAACGCGGAGCAGCGCCGGCACGAATCGCGGCGCGTTCCTCGTCGAGCTCGTCCGTCACGGCAGCATGGACCACCGCGTCGCAGGTCTCCCCCGCCGCCTTCACCACCGGCCACTCGGCAAGCAGCTCGTTGACGGAAGGAATGGCGCGCAGGCGGGCGCGCACCTCATCGGACATGTTTTGGCTATCGCTCATGTGCGGCCTTTCAAAAGAAACGTGGACCAGTCGAATGCATCAGCTGAGTCAATTAATCGTCATTATCCCCGCGCGCGACAATCTTTTCCACGCGAACGGCGTTTTCCTGGGTGAGCGCGGCACCCGTCAACGGATCCCAACGCAACGGCGTATGGTCGAGCGGGCCCACGCCCAAGGCTTGAGCGCCACCGGCATCGGCGCCAAACGAACGCCCGCCGGGAGCGGCCGAGGTGAAGATGCATGCCGGATGCAGATACGGCGTCGTCTCCACGCGCACGCGGTCGCGGCCCATATCGCTCACGAGCTCAACGACCTCGCCATCGGCGATACCCATGCGAGCGGCGACGTCGGCGTTCATCTGCACGGCATCCAGGTCCGATCCAGCCTCGGCGGCACCTTGGGCAGCGAGCCTGCGCGAGGTATGCGACTCAAAGGGACTGTTGCCGCTAATGAGGCGAAACATCCCCGGACCGGGCTCCACCATGGGCGCGATCCAGTTGGGTACACGACCCAGACCGACCCGTTCCCATACGTCGCTTGCCAGCGCAATTTTGCCGTCATCCAAGGGAATCGCCGGCTCGCCCGTACGCGACGGCAACGCAACACCCGTGTCGGCCCAGCCGCGCTCCTTGAGCTCGTCAAGATTGATCCCAAAAGGCGCCACCTGGGCAGCCGCCAGATCGTCAGACGTAAACTGGAAGTACTCGCGCACGCCACACGCCTGCGCCAGACCGGCAAAAATCTCCCGACCGGGACGTGTGTCGTCATGCTGCACAGGCAGCACGGCGTTGCGGTAGAACACCCGCGAATCGTTGGTGCCCACAACTGTGCCCACACCGCGGTCGGCCTCCAGATACGTCACGTCGGGCAGCACGAAGTCAGAAGCACGCGCCGTCTCGGACCAGCGAATATCAATCGTCACGAGTAAGTCGAGCTGCTGCAAAATACTCAGCCACGCACCAGCACTGCCATAGCCCGCGCCGGGGTTACTGGCGTAAACGATCAGCCCGTGCAGGTCCCCGGCAAGAATCGACTGACCGATGGTCGTGCACAGACCGCGCTCGGGGTCGACGAGCGGATAGCGCTCAGACCCCAACTTAGGCTCACGCGGCACTGACGGCATCGCAAAGCGTGCGGGATCGAGGTCGCCCAGCGCAAGCGGTGTGGGTGGATTGAGCGCTCCGCCCGCGTGTCCGATGCAGCCCAGCAGCACATCGACCAGACTAATCGCGCGCGCGGTCTGGGTACTATTGGCATACGCGATACCGATGCCACCATGAAAGCCCGCATCCACCACGGCGGCAGGCGCGGCGGCAGCTAGATCGCGCGCCGTGGCGGCAATCTCTGCGGCCGGCACGTCGCACATCGACTCGGCCCACTCAGGCGTCCAGGCAGCAGCCGCCTGCGCCAGCTCGTCAAAGCCCGTGGTATAGCGGGTCACGAACTCGTGGTCATACAGATTCTCGGCAATCAACACATGGGCGATACCCAACAGCAGCGCCAAGTCGCAGCCCGGGCGCACGCGCAGCCAACGGTCGGCAAGCGCAGGGGGTCGACCACGATGATTTTCGCCCCACGCCGGCGCGCATCATTGAGCGCATCAACGGCCCCCATCGTCGACGAATCGACAATGGAACGACCCAGGTACATGATGCAGTCGGTATGCGCAAGGTCGGAGGCGGGACTATAACCCAGGCTGTGCTCCCAACCGGTAAGTCGGCTTACCTCGCAGGCGCCGTCGGCACCGTACACGTTGGGCGAACCCAGCGCATGCATAAGGCGATAGGCCCAGTAGCGATCGAACGAGGGAACGCCGAGCGTCATGCCCAGCGCACGAGGACCGCACTCGTCAACAATCCCCAAAAGGCGCTCGGCAATCTGCGCGAACGCCTCGCCCCAGGTAATCGCATCAAACCCCGAGCCATCCTGGCGGCGACGCATGGGGTGCACGATGCGGTCGCGCTCGTCAAACGGCATTGCCAAGCGATGCCGCCCGCGGGCACACAGGGCTCGCGCCGCGCACGGATGGCCCAGCACCGGCAACTCGGCCACCACGCGACCATCCTCAACGCGTGCCGCAAAGGCGCAATCGGCATAGCATCCCCCGCATGTGGTCACCACGGCGCGACCGTCACGCCTCACAGCAGATGCCATCTCGATTACCCCTTTCATCAGCCAAACACAACAGGCCAAAAGCCCGGCAACGGGCCCGGGCCCAAAAAGCCTCCCGCACGGCAACGCCCCGCGGGAGGTCCAACGTCAAACAGACGATACCTTACGCCTCGGACTTCTTGGCGTAGATAAACCAGTAGCCGAGCGCGACCAGAACCGCGCCGCCCACGATGTTGCCCAGCGTGGCAGCGGACAGGTTAAACGCAATGCCCGCAACGTTGAGTGCATCGGCGCCGGCGACGTCGGCACCATAGCCGCACGCGTGCATCACGGCACCCATGGGCAAAAAGTACATGTTGGCGACGCAGTGCTCAAAACCGCAGGCCACAAAGGCGGCGATGGGCAGCAGAATGCCCACGACCTTATCGACCACGGTCTTGCCGGCGGTACCGATCCACACGGCCAGGCACACAAAGATGTTGCACAGGATGCCGCGGAAGAAGATCGTCACCCAGTCGATCGTCACCTTGCCGGCGGCGACGCTCACCATGGAGTTGGCGACCGCCTCGCCGTTGAGCTTATAGATGCCGGCCATGTACACCAAAAAGACGATGAACAGGGCACCGACAAAATTGCCGACCCACACGACGACCCAGGCCTTGAGCATCTGGACCAGGGTGATCTTTTTGCTCTTGAGCGCGCAGACCATAAGCGAGTTGCCGGTAAACAGCTCGGCGCCGCACACCAGCACGAGCACCAGGCCCAGGCAAAAGCACAGGCCGCCCACGACACGTTGAGCGCCCCAGCCCAGCGTGTTATCGCTCAAGAACACGGTAAAGAACAGGCCGCCGAAGGCAATAAACGCACCGGCGAACATTGCCAACAGAAAGGCCTTTGCGACCGGCAGGTTGGCCTTGGTCACGCCGGCGGCCTCGGTCTTGGCCTCGATCGCGGCGGGCGCCAGGCAATCGGGAGTGGGGTACTCCACCTTGGTATCTGCCATGTCAATCACTTCTTTCCTAATCAGCAGGGACAAGCGCTCCTATTACTCTTGCCCCAAGCGGACAAAGTGGGAAAAGTCGTTGGCGGCCACGGCGTCGTACACGGCGTCGACGGCGTCAAAGACTTCCGGGGACATGGGGTTGTAGAACTCCGTGTCGCCCGGCTGAATCCCAACGAAAACGATATCATCACACGATTGTTCGATTTCCTCGATCAGAATCGACAGGGGAAGCGAATGCGTGGTGAACATCGACTTGCGGGCCACATCGCGCTTGTCGAGCAAACGGATGGACCCGACGGGCAGCGCCATGTCGGCAGCATCGACCAAGACCAGGCGAGGCGGACGCTCGCGCTTGACCTCGATGATGTCGTCCTCGGGCGTTTGGCCGCCGTCGATGGTGTACCAACCGGCGATGGGTGCGTCCTCCATCTTTTTGGAGAGCACGGGGCCGGCGGCATCGTCGGCACGCAGCACGCTTCCCGCCGTGAGCACGATACCCGCAAACGGGGCGCCGTTCACACGTCCATCCACAACGCGACCCATTACTGCAACCTTCCCGTCAGATACACGCCCGACACATCGCGCACGCGCTCAACCAGATCGCGGAACTTCATCAGAAACGCGACCTGCTGGGCATGCAGACCAAAGTCGTCGTCGAACACCGAGATGCCGGCCTTAGCCGACCCGCGAAAACCGCGCTCGTCGAGCAGCGCATCGCAGGCCTCGAGCAGCGACGGCACCGCCGCCTTGTCGAGCTGGCACTCACCAAAGGAGCGGATGGCCTCGAACTTGGTCTTGGCCTCCCCCTCCGGCAGTGCGTCGACGAACGTATAGAACACATCCACCGGCACCGACAGGCGCGGCTCAAAGCAGTCGAGCACGCCGGTGTGGTGGCCCACGGCGAGCGTGTAGTACAGCACGTCGCAGGCCTCCTGGGGAACGTCTTCCTCGGTCTCCACAAACTTACGCGTGAGCTCATAGAAGACCACCTGGTCGGGAGCGTGGCCCAGGCAGGGATCGGCGACGCCCTCGGCGGCCTCGTCGCTTGCGCGCGAGGCATCGCCAAAGGAGCCGCCGAGCATGCCGGGGCCCGCAAAGTAACCAGAGCGGTCCGTGAGCTCCATCTAGCGACCTCCGGCCAGCACCAGATCCTGCAGCGCCGAGTACACCTCGACGCGGCGCGGATCGTCCTGCTTGTCGATGAGCAGCGCCATGGCACCGCGGATATCGCCCTTGGGCGCGCCCTCGAGCGTATCCATAAACTCATTGGCCAGGTCGCGGCCGTAACGGTAGCCGCTCATGGCGCGAGCCTCGCGCTCGATGGCAACGCGCAGCTTGTACGGCACGCCGGGGTGCAGGATATCGGCCTGCTCGCCGGCGGCCTCCACCGTGGTCTCGGCATGGAGCTTTTGGTCCAGCAGACCGAGCGCCATGGCAAAGCCGTAGATGGTCTGCGCGGGGCTGGGCGGGCAGCCGGGGATGTAGACATCGACCGGCAAAATCTTGTCCGTGCCGCCCCAGACGCAGTAGTTGTCGTAGAAGATGCCACCGGTGCAGCCGCACGCGCCATAGGACACCACGATCTTGGGATCGGGCGCGGCCTCAAAGGCGCGCAGGGCCGGCATGCGCATGGCACGCGTCACGGCACCGGTGTACAGCAGCACATCGGCGTGACGGGGCGAGGGCACGACCTTGATGCCAAAGCGCTCGACGTCGAAGACGGGCGTGATGGAACCGAAGATCTCGATCTCGCAGCCGTTGCAGCCGCCGCAGTCAACACGGTAGACATACACCGAGCGCTTGATCTTCTTAAGAAGGGTCGCCTTGGCCTTCTCGATGCTCTCGTCGAGCTCGATCTTGGTCGGGCGGTACTGAAGCCGCTCGGGCAAAAGCGTGGGTTCGGTCATGGTTACTCCTCCTTCGTATCAAAATCCATGATGATGCCCTCGACCGGTGCCGGACCGGCGGGAATCTCGGGCGCATCGGGGTTGAGCTCGCGGTCGATATACTCCGGGTTCACGCCGTGGCCGCCCAGATACTCCATGCCGGGGCCCAGGGGCTCGCCGGACGCAAGCGTCTCGTTGGCAGCCATGCCGTGCGCGTTGCCGGTCTTTACGGCCGAGGCGGCGCGCAGGGCGTCGAGCTCGCGCTTGCACTCCTGGCACATACCGACGGTACGGGCGGCCTGCTCGGCCTCCATGCCGCCGGCCTTTTGCAGCAGGCGCTTAGCGTAGTCGATCTCCTTGTGCGGGGCAAACGGCTTACCGCAACGCGAGCAGTGCTCGAGCGTATAGACGCTCTTGCTGGTGAGGTCGTCTTTACTCATGACGGCCAGCTCAAACTCCTCGGTGAGCTTGATGGCCTCCATGGGGCAGGCTTCCTCACAGCGGCCGCAAAAGATGCAGCGGCCGTAGTCGATCGACCAGGTGATGGTATCGGCCGAAAGGTCGGTGTCCATGCGAATGGCATCGGCCGGGCACGCCACGCCGCAGGCACCGCAGGCGATGCAGAGCTCGGCATTGTGCTCGGGCTTGCCGCGCATGTCCTTGTTGGTGGGGAACGGCGCAAACGGGTACTTGACCGTCGCGTCGCCGGCCTTGGCGTTAACCTTCCAAAGCTTCAGCATATTAGAGCGCCTCCTCATCGAGCGGAGCGGCCATGGTGCCCTCGCCCGCAAGCGGCGACTTGTCGCGCCAGACGTTCTCGAACTGCTCCTTGTCGAGCACGTGGTCGCGCTTGGCGGCGACATCGGTCACCGTCACGCGGTCGGTGCAGGAGTAGCACGGGTCGAGCGAGCCGACGATCAGCGCCGCATCGCCCACGGTGTTGCCGCGGAACATGTAGCGCAGGACCGGCCAGTTGCTGTACGTGGCGGCCTTGGCGCGCCAGCGGTAGCACTTCTGGTTATTGCCGAGCATGGCCCAGTGCACGTCCTCGCCGCGCGGCGCCTCGGTGGCGCCGATGGCGTACTTGTGCGGGGTGTACTCCCAATCCGTGGTGAGGATGGGGCCCGACGGGCAGTTCTCGAGCATGGTCTCGATCATGTCGATCGAATCGTAGACCTCCTGGATGCGAACGGCGGTACGGCCGAAGGCATCGCAGGTGTCGGCCGTAGCGGCGTGCATCTTTTGGACGTCCGGATCGGCGTAGCCGTCGAAGGGATGGTCAAAGCGCACGTCGCGGGCATAGCCTGAGCCACGCATGAGCGGGCCGACCGGCGAGAAGTCGCGTGCGATCTTGCGGTCCAGAATGCCGATGCCACTCGTACGCTCAATAAAGTTGGGCGTGAAGAGCAAGACGTCGACGAGCTCCTGAACCTCGGAGCGCAGCTGGTGGATGGTCGTGAGCGTGGAGAGCTTCTGCTCGGCCAAAATGTCGCGACGCACGCCGCCGATCACGTTGAGACCGTAGGTCTTGCGGTGACCGGAGAGCTTCTCGGCCAGGTCCATAGACTTCTCGCGGACGCGGAAGAACTGCTGGAAGCCGGAGTCGAAGCCGGTGTAGTGCGATGCGAGGCCAATATTGAGCAGGTGTGAGTGCAGACGCTCGACCTCGAGCATGATGGCGCGAATGTACTGGGCGCGCGGCGGGACATGAATGCCCTGGGCGCGCTCGATGGCCTCGGCATAAGCCACCGAGTGGGCGCAGCCGCAGATGCCGCAGATACGGTCGGCGAGGAACGTCACGGCGTCATAGTTCAGGCGCGTCTCGGCGACCTTCTCCATGCCGCGGTGCACGTAGAACAGACGATAGTCGGCGTCGACAATCGTCTCGCCCTCAACGAACAGGCGGAAGTGGCCGGGTTCGTCGGAGGTAATGTGCAGCGGGCCCATGGGAACGAGCGTGGTCTCCTTGCCCTTGGTGTCGGCCAAGAACTCGTAGTTTTCCATGTCGCTCGCGGGAGCGGGACGGAAGCGGTAGTCCATGGAATCCTTGCGCAGCGGATACAGGCCGCTGGGCCAATCGTCGGGCAGCACCAGGCGACGACGATCGGGCAGACCCTCGGGGATCAGGCCGAACATGTCGCGCAGCTCGCGCTCGCCCCACACGCAGGCGGGGACGAACGGCGTCACGGACGGGAACGTCATCTTGGCGGGATCGACCTCGGTGCGCACGGTCACCCAGCCGGGGTCCTCCCCCTCCATGGAGATGACGTAGTACACGGCGTAGCGACCGCACAGACTGCGCTCGTCGTTGCCGATGATCACGGGAATCCAGCCGTAGCGCTCGTAATACAGGTAGTGGACGGCCTCGGGCAGCTTGTCCTGCTTGACGGTAATCGCCAGCTGGTCCTCGCACTGCCACTCGACCTTCTCGATGCAGCCCGGAACGGCGCGGCGCAGGGCCTCGACATGGCTCTCGCAGCGACGGGCATACACCTTGTTCTCAGTTTCAATCATTCGTTACTCCACCTCGCTCTGAGCGGTCTCGGTACCGAACACAGCGCGGTACATCGGCGTCGCGTGAAGTTCCTCGGTGCTCTGCTCGAGCACGATGCCGGTCGCGGTCTCCACACCGTGCACGAGGGGCAGCGGGGTGGCGATGCCAAACCACAAGATCATGACAGCCAGGATGATTTCGGGGATAAGCATGAGCGCCGGTGCCTCATGCTTGCCCATGCCCTGGGGCGCATGGCCGAATACTGACTTGAGTGCGATGCGGGTGAGCGCGGAGATGGCCACGGTAAGACCGAGGGCGACCACGACGACCAGCCACATGGGGCCGGCGGTAACACCGGCGACAAAAGTCAGGAACTCGGAGATAAACATGCCAAAGGGCGGGAAGGCACCAAGACCGAGAAGCGCCAGGACGGCGAGCGCGGCGGTTGCGGGAGCAACCTCGACGACGCCCTGGATCTTGGCCAGGCTACGCGTGCCAAAGGCGTGCTGGATGTTGCCGGACACGCAGAAGGCAAGCGTCTTGGTAAAGCCGTGGAACACGCAGTGCAGCAGGGCCGCGGCGATACCCAGCGGGCCACCGATACCCAGGCACAGGGCGATAACGCCCACGTTCTCCACAGACGAGTACGCAAAGCGGCGCTTGAGGTCGTCCTGGCGGAACATCGAAAGCGCCGCCACCAAAATGGACAGCGTGCCGACGATCAACAGCAAAAGCTGCGGATACTCGGCACCCACGGCCTGGATAGTAAAGCCGTAGAAGCGCATGATCACAAGCATGGCGCACTTAAGCAGCACGCCCGAGAGCAGGGCCGAGACAGGGCTCGGGGCCTGGGAGTGGGCATCGGGCAGCCAAGTGTGCATGGGGAACAGGCCGGCCTTGGTGCCAAAGCCGATCACGATAAACGCAAAGGCGAGGCGCATGAGCGTCGGGTCGAACTGGTCGGCATACGGC
>SAMEA3387511__coassemble_2224_pt1 | contig 11600 bp, 7 predicted proteins | sample SAMEA3387511__metabat2_low_PE_012 | metagenome-assembled genome bin SAMEA3387511 (sample SAMEA3387511) | Felis catus | biome: Faeces | place: United Kingdom | collected 2012
GCCAGTTCGTGCACCGGTGCGGCATCGCCCACGGCCGTGTATGTCGCACGCGGCAGCAGGTCATCGCCCTCGGCGTCGGCGCTGTACCACACGACCGGACAGCCCGAAAGACGTGCCAGCTGCGTTGCCATGGCATGGACAATCTGCTGCTGATCGGCGCACCGCTGCAGCATGCGGTTGGTCTCGAGCACCATATGCGTGCGACGGTCGCTGGCGGCGGCCTGTGCCAAGGCACGGCGCAGGGCCAACGCAATCGAGCTCGACACAAGCGAGACCACGAACATGATGAAGAACATGCCGGGATAGCCGCGGTCGATAAGCGACAGCGAGTAGCGCGGGTCGACAAACAAGAAGTTGTAGAGCGCCACGGCGGCAGCCGTGCTCAGCAAGCAATACAGGCGACTCCAGGTAAAGAATGCGCACAGCTGAACGGCGAACACATAGACGATCATGATGCTCGGCGCGAGACCCGGATGGTCGAGCAGCGCGCCCACAATCGTCGCCGCGACCAGCAGCCCCACCGATACGCAGGCGTCATACAGAGGAGTGCGGCGCGTCAGCGTTGTGCGCCGCCACCAAAAGCTATCGGCAATATCGCCGTCCGTACGGACGTCCATCAGTGCCCCGCCCCTCTCTCAAAAACAAAAACCACCACAAAGGGACAGGCACCTTTGTGGTGGTTTCCCTTGTGGTGGTTCCAAGTGTAAAGCCTTCTACGACCGGCGGTCGCTAGACAAACAGCACGTGCGCGAGCAGGGCACACACGCACACCGCTCCAAATACCAGTGCCACGATCGAAATTACGCGGTCGGCCATGTCCATGTTGGCACGATTCGTCAAAAACCGATCTTCGGCGGCGTCGACGCGCGCCTCACGCACCATTTCGACCACCGCCTCGCGGCCATCAAGCATCCTTGCATCCATGTTTGCCTCCCCGGTCTCAATCTTGTCCATCGAAAACCAACTCCGTGCAACCCGTCGGCGCCTACGGCCGCTCGTTGGGGGCCAGGCGCTGCATCTTGTTCACGGCCTTGAACTTGGTGAACAGCGGCACGTACTCAAAGTTCACGTTGGAGTTCTCCAGGCCATACCAACGCGCAGGCGTGCCGGCGGCGCGGCGGATGATGTACTTGAGCGTGATGGCCGTACGCTCGCGCGGCTCCACATCGCTTTCAGGCGCCAGAAGTTTACGAATCAGGACGAACTTGAACGTACCGATATTGCCCGGATCCTTGTAGACCGAGTAGTCACGCGTCTGCGCCGGCAGCTCGCCGGTGGCGGCCAGGTCCTGAACGATCTGGCGCAGGTAGGCATTGACACGCTGGTTGATCTTGTAGCCCAGGTACAGATGCACTCGGAACACGTAGTCGGTGCCGAACGTCTCGACCGAATAGGCAAAGGTATGCGGCTCGTCCATGGTCTCGACATTCACGAACCACCAGGCGCGAGCGCGCTTGGGATGCTTGTCCAAGATCGAGTAGACGATATCGCGGTCGATGTAATCGGTATGGGTGTCCTTGGTCAGGTACACGACGTTGTCGCTCATGCGCTCGTAACGGTCGTCGTCACGCAGGCGCTTGAGCTGCGGCAGGTAGCTGCGCAGCGGCAGCAGCGTAAATTGGCGCTGCTCAACAGCCGTACCATTGTACCAGCACACCATAATGCCCATGATGAGCGCGGCCATGAGGATGGTGAAGTAGCCGCCGTGGAAGAACTTGGTGAGCGAGCTCACGAAGAAGAAGCCTTCGAGCAAAAGGAAGAAGGCCGCGAAGATCCACGGAGCAACCTTGAGCTTGCGCTCCTCGTGCAGGTAGAAGAAGAGCAACAGCGTGGTGCACATCATAGTCAGTGTAATGGCAAGGCCGTAGGCGGCTTCCATATGCGCCGAGTTCTGGAACAGCAGCACCACGATGACGCAGCCGACAAGCATGACGTTGTTGACCATGGGGATGTAGAGCTGGCCCTTGGTCTCGGCAGGGTAGAAGACCTGCATGTGCGGCATGAGGTCCAGGCGGCTAGCCTCGGACACCAGCGAGAATGCGCCGGTGATGAGCGCCTGCGAGGCAATGATGGCCGCGACGGTGGAAAGGCCTACGGCAAACGGGCGCAGGCCCGGGGCGAGCATCTGGTAGAACGGGTTGAGATCGGCAATGCCCATGAGCTCGGGGTTGGCAGCGTTGTTCATAAGCCAAGCGCCCTGGCCCATATAGGAAAGCAGCAGGCAGCACTTAACGAACGGCCAGGTAGCGTAGATGTTGCCGCGGCCGACGTGGCCCATGTCGGAGTAGAGCGCCTCGGCACCGGTGGTGGCGAGGAAGCAGCTGCCCAGAATCATGATGCCCGCGTGGTTGTTGGGGCTCAGCAAAAAGGCGATGCCGCGCAGCGGGTTGAGGCACAGCAGCACGGCGGGGTGCTGGAAGACAAAGAACAGACCCGTGCCGCCCAGGAACAGGAACCACAGCGTCATGATGGGGCCAAAGGCGTGACCGATCTTGGCCGTACCGATACGTTGCACCAAGAAGAGCGCGATGATGATGGCGAGCGTAATGGCGACGACGCGGCCTTGGTCATCGCCCAGCACGGCATGGACCGCTGGGATGGTGCGCAGGCCCTCGATGGCCGTGGTAACGGTAACGGCCGGCGTCAGGATGCCGTCGGCGAGCAGCGCGGCGCCACCCAGCATGGCGGGGATGATAAGCCACTTGCCGCAGCGCTTGACCAGGCTGTACAGGGCAAAGATGCCGCCCTCGCCATGGTTATCGGCGCGCAGCGAGATGAGCACATACTTGATGGTGGTCAGCAGCGTGACCGTCCACACGACAAGGGAGAGCGCGCCGAGCACGAACTCCTCCGTGACGCTTCCGATGCCGCCGTTGCCGGCAACGAGCGCCTTGGTTACATACATGGGGCTGGTGCCGATATCACCATACACCACGCCCAGCGTGACGAGCATCGCCGAGATGCTCACAGGAATCGCAGCGTGCGAGGCTGCCTCCTTGGCCTTTTGTTCCATAAGCCGGTTTCCTCCCAACTTTAATGTTCGAAGGGATTATAGGTAATCGGCCCTGTTTTAATGCACTGTTTTCCCAGATAGATAAAGATTTATACAGTCTTTAGGCTACCGCGGCGATATGGAATGCGGCAAAGGGACTGTCCCTTTGCCGCATTCGTCATTTTCCAAGCCAATTTTTGAACCACCACTCCATGGAGCGGCTCATCTCGGCCATAAAGGGACTGGTATGTTTGCGGGCGTAGATATCCACCACGCGCTCGCCCACCTCGCGGGCATGCGGGCGAAACATCGCGTCCATCTCGGCCACCTGCGCGTCCATGGTCGCAGCATCGGCGCGGCAGTAGCGCTCCTCGTGCACCAGGTTTACCACAGGATGCGCAATGGCCGGACGCTCCTTACGGGGCATGCCGATGATGAGCATCGATAGCGGCATGGTATAGGGCGGCAGATCGAGCAGCTCGGCAACTTCCTCGGCATTCTCGACGATATCACCGATGTAGCAGCTCCCCAGCCCCAGGGCCTCGGCGGCAACCACGGCGTTTTGCGCGGCAATCACGGCGTCCTGGGCCGCGATGGCAAAGTCGCCCAAACCCGGCGCGCGGCGGGGCGCTTTACCCGTGCGCTCGACAAACTCGGGCTCAAAGCAGCCCACGTGCTCAAACAGATCGATCCACTTGGCATAATCGACCACAAATATTAGTGCCCAGGGCGCCTTGGCGATCATGGGCTGGTGGTCGCACAGGTCGGCCAGACGATCCAGCGTAGCCTGCTCGCGAATGCTCACGATGGAATACATCATCATGGCGCCCGCCGACGGCGCGCGACTCGCCGCATGCAAAATTGCCGCACGCTGCTCGTCGGTCACCGCCACGGGACGGTCGTCGTCATCACGCGCGAAGGCACGCGTTGAGGAACGGTGCTCCAACGTGTCCAGCACCGCATTGCCCGTGGTCTCGACCGGATAGCCACACGTATCCACAGCCTTGGTGCAAACCTGCTCGTTCATCGCCTCATCCTCGCTAATTCTTTAAGAAGCCTTTACGTTTCCGTGTAATTCCCGTCCATTATCGCGCAGGTCGCCACTACATTGCGCCACACCGCCACACGTGCGCGTTAATATGGCTGGTTGTTGTGCGCAGACACCAATTGCAGCGCATATCTTGGTAACAATCGGGTAAACCCCCGCTTTCGTACGTTTTAGTTTGTGAGGAGTCTCAGCATGTTCGCTGCCGCCATCTCGCTCGTCGGTCTTGCGGCGACCGTCTACCTTGTCTTGCGCGAGGCCAAGGCCATTCGCGCTCAGTCGGGCACCGTTGCCAAAAGCGCTCTTGGGTGGAGCGTCGCCTTCGGCCTGTTCCAGGTCTTTTTGACCGTCTGGGGCGCCATTGGCCTCGTCGCCCAAAACGAGCCGCTCGCCTTTGTGATGCTCATCCTGACCAACGCCATCCTCACCGGCTGCGCTTGGGCCAGCATCGCACGTGACCGCATCGCCCCGCGCGTCTTTGCGTTCGCCGCGCCCGACGCCCCCGCTCCCACCGGCAAGCTCGCCCGCCTGCGCGGCGCCTTTGTGGGCAAGCCACTCGTCGCCGCCGTGCTGTGCCTGCTGCTCGCCGGCGTCTTTGCGCTGCTAGGCATGGAGGTATCGTCCAACCACGACTTTACCTGGGTCTACCCCCTGTGCATCCTGCTCGAGTGGGCCATCATCACCACGCTCATGACCGGCCTGTTCTTCCTGTTCCAGCGCCACGGCGCAGCTCCCGCGGTCCTGGCCTTTGCCCTCTTTGTCCTGGGCATTGCCGAGTTCTTCGTCATCACGTTTAAATCCATGCCCATCCAGCCGGGCGACCTTTCGGCCATCTCCACCGCCGCCGCGGTCGTCGGCACCGGCTACACCTTCTCGATCTCACTGTTCTGCGTGCTGTCCATGGGCTTTACCGCCATCGCCATGCTGCTGTGCGAGTACGCCGGCCTGGTGGCACCGCACCGTCAGAAGGGCGCCGCCAACGCCAAGCGCATGCTGCTCACCAACCTGCTCGTCGCCGTGCTGTGCCTGGGCGGTGTGACCGCACACGTCACGCTCATCGACTACTACAACACCCTCGGCATCACCGTCTACACCTGGCGCCCGCTCGAGAGCTACTGGCGCGAGGGCTACCTGCCTGCCTTTATTAGTGCGGCGCAGTCCATCAAGCCGCCCAAACCCGCCGACTACTCCGTCGACGATGCCAAGGCCACGCTCAAAAAGTACGCCAAAGCCTACGATAAGTCCGACGCGGCCAAGAGCGACGAGCGCGCCGCCGCCCAGAAGCAGTTCGACAGCGAGAAGCCCACGGTCATCGCCATCATGAACGAGACGTTCTCGGATCTGTCGATCTACCAGAACATGCGCGCCGGCTACGAGGGTCCGCAGTACTTTAAGAGCCTGTCCAACTGCCTCAGCCGCGGCAAGCTCTATGTGAGCGCCTACGGCGGCGGCACCGCCAATACCGAGTTTGAGTTTATGACCGGCAACTCCATGGCCAACCTGGGCTCGGGCGTGTACCCCTACACCATCTACAACATGGAAACGACCGGGAACCTGGCAGAGCAGTTCAAGTCGCTCGGATATTCCACCACGGCCATGCACCCCAACCACGCCACCAACTGGAACCGCGAGAACGTCTACAAGGACTTTGGCTTTGACCAGTTCCTGTCCATCAACGACTTCCAGGGAGCCGACACTCTGCGCGGTATGGTGACCGACCAGGCGACCTATGACAAGATTCTTGAGCTGCTCGATCAGAACGCCGATCCTCAGTTCATCTTCGACGTGACCATGCAGAACCACTCGGGCTACGACACGGGCCTGCTGCCGGTCGACAAGCAGATGCACCTGAACATCGACACGACCGATCTGGACGCCAAGACCGTCGAGGACGGCACGCTCTCCGATGTCGACGAGTACGTCTCGTGCATCGAGCAGTCCGACCAGGCGCTGCGCTACTTCCTTAACGCCCTGAGCAAGCTCGACCGCAAGGTGGTCGTGGTGTTCTGGGGCGATCACCAGCCGTTCTTCCCGTCCAAGTTCAACGACAAGTGGTTTACCGGTGAGGACGACGCCACGCATCAGGAGCGTCTGTGGCAGACCGACTACATCATCTGGGCCAACTACGACGTTGCCGGCTGCGACCAGACGAGCGAGGTCGACGACCTGTCCACCAACTACCTGTCCACGCAGCTTATGCAGCTGATCGGCGCACCCCTCTCCGACTACCAGAAGGCGCACATGACGCTGCGTGAGTCGCTGCCCGCCATCAACTCGGTGGGCTACGAGGACGCCAGCCTGCGCTGGGCGCTCTCCTCCAACGTCACCGGCGACGACGCCGCCGCAGCAGCCGCCACCAAGGCGCGCGAGGATTACGCCAAGATGCAGTACTACGAGATGTTCCGCGACGGCAAGAACGTGTACACCGAGCACTTCCAGACCGAGGCCAACGAGACCGACCCCAACTTGGCACCGGGTACGACCAAGATCAAGTAGCGGGTCACTCATAACTGGTTCGTCTGCCCGGCGGCGCGGAACGTAAGGTTCCCTGCTCGGACAGTCCTGCTCGCACGGAGAGCACATTAAGTGCTCTCCGGCTCGTGCGGAACTCGCGATGAACCTTACATTCCGCGTCGCCGGGCAGACGCCTCGGTGTTGAAGCGCGGCTTGTCATGGAGACACCTGCTGAACATATATAAGTTGAAGGCCACGTCTTGTGGCCTTTTTTGCATCCGGAAACCGTGTCCCAGAATTCTTGTCTGGAATGGGATGCAGTTTCCGCTTACGGCCCCGTTGGGAAACTGCATCCCACTCCGATTGCAAATTCCGGGTCGCATTTTCCACCAGAGCCCTCAACCGGAAACCGCATCCCATTCCAAAGGCAAATTCCGGGACACACTTTCCGAAACCCCATCCATCCGGAAAGCCCGTCCCACTCTGAATACATCCAGCGAACGCATGCGAGTGTGTCGTCCAGGACGGTCTCGTCATCGGGGTAATGGAAAATGTCACCCCAAACGCCTGCCACGGTTGCGCCTACAAGTGTCAAGAAAAAAGCCTCGAGAACTTCGAGGCTTTCACATTTGTATTGTTTTGCACGAAGGATCGCGGACGGCGAAGCTACTCGCCCAGCACGGCCTTCTTGGCGGCTGCGGCCATGTTGTCCAGGTCCTCCTTGGTAGGATGGTCCTTTGCGGCAACCCAGTTGTCGAGCAGCATCTTAAATCGGGCGTTGTCGGGATCTTGCTCGAGCATGGCCTCGTAGCGCTGCTTGACCGCAGGGCCCATCTTGCCCTGACACATCGCCCAGCCCGCAAGCTCGGCTTCTCCAGCCAAATTGGAGGTCACGCGGTCGATAATCTGCTGGTAATAGCTCTGATCGGCCCCAAAGCCGCAGGTGCCAAACAGGAAGACGCGCTTGCCGTGCAAAGCGGAGAGCAACGCCGCGACCGAAGGCGTGCACGCGCCCTTGTCGCACCAAAAACCGACGAGCACCGTGTCGGCCGCGCAGGCGCCCTGCGCCTCGAGCGCAACCTGATCTGCATCCGCATCGTCGCTCAACGCCGCGGCATGGACAAACTCAACACCCGCAGCCTGCAGAGTGCGCTTGATCGCACCCGAAACCATCCTGGTATTACCGCTCTTGCTGTTAACCACCAAAGAGCACGTCATAGTCACGTTGCCTCGTATCCCCCAAAACTAAAGCCACTAATGCAATTTATTAGATGACTATCTTAGTACTAACGTGACAGATGTAAACCACCGTCTGTCGATTGATTAATTTGCCCCACGGGCTTGCTTACTGGGCAAACTGGCTGCGGTAGAGTTCGGCGTAGAAGCCGCCTGCCGCTAGCAGCTCGTCGTGCGTGCCGCGCTCGATAATCTGGCCGTCGCGCATGACCAGAATGCAGTCGGCGTTGCGAATCGTGCTCAGGCGATGCGCCACGACAAAGCTCGTACGGCCGGCCATGAGCTCGTCGAATGCCGCCTGCACCTGCAGCTCGGTACGCGTATCGATGCTCGACGTTGCCTCGTCCAGCAGCAGAATCGCCGGATCGGTGAGCATAACGCGCGCAATGCACAGCAGCTGTTTTTGACCCTGGCTAAACGTGCCGCCGTCCTCGCCGATGACCGTATCGTAGCCGCCTGGCAGCTGCACGATAAACTTGTGCGCATGCGCGCGCTTGGCAGCTTCGATAACCTGCTCGCGCGTGGCGTCGGGACAGCCGTAGGCGATGTTTTCCGCCACCGTGCCCTCGAACAGCCACGTATCCTGCAACACCATGCCAAAGGCATGGCGCAGGCTTGCGCGCGTGTAGTCACGCGAAGACCTGCCATCAACCGTGATGTGGCCGGCATCGATATCGTAAAAGCGCAGCAGCAGGTTGATGAGCGTCGTCTTTCCGCAGCCCGTGGGGCCAACAAGGGCAAAGCGCATGCCGGGCTTGGCCTCGATGCAGATGTCCTGCAGCAGCTTGCGGTCGGACACGTAGCTAAAGTCCACATGCTCAAAGGCGACCTCGCCCTGCGGGGCAGCAAGTTCCACGGCATCCGCCGCATCGGGCTCCTGCTCGCGGGCATCGAGCAGCGCAAACATGCGGCGCGCCGAGGCATACGCCGTCTGGATCTGCGTAATGACGTTGGTGACCTCGTTGAACGGCTTGGTGTACTGGTTGGCATAGGACAGGAAGATCTGCACGCCGCCCACCGTAAGCGCCGCGGGCACGCCCGTGATCACGCCCACGCAGCCGATCACAGCGACCACGGCATAGATGATGTTATTGATAAAGCGCGTGCCGGGGTTGGAGAGCGAACCCATAAACTGTGCGCGCTCGCCCGCGGTGTAAAGCTCGGCATTGAGGGCATCGAAGCGCTGCTGGGCGTTGGGACCGTAGGCAAAGGCGTCGACAAGCTTTTGCTCGCCTACGTACTCCTCGATATGACCACCGAGCTGCCCTTGAATACGCTGCTGTGCCGTAAAGCTTTTGTTGGAGAGCTTGGCAATAGCACCGGCTGCAAAAATGGAAAGCGGCGTGACGAGCACCACCACGAGCGTCATGGTCAGGTTGATGGAAAGCATAAACGCGAGCGTGCCCACGATGGTAATAACACCGGTAAAGAGTTGCGTGAAGCCCTGCAGCAGGCCGTCACCCACCTGGTCGACATCGTTGACCACGCGGCTCATGAGGTCGCCGTGAGCATGGCTGTCGATAAAGCTGAGCGGCATGCGGCTGAGCTTGTCGCTCGCCTCCACGCGCATGTCGCGCACCGTTTCGTAGGACAGGCGGTTGACGCAGTAGCCCTGCAGCCACTGGAAGGCCGCGGCTCCCACCACGACGAGCGCGAGTTTGGTGACAAGCGGCAGCAGCGCGTCGAAGTCCACCTGCCCGACGGCAACGATCAGGTCGATGCCCTCGCCGATGAGAATGGGCGTGTAGAGCTGCAGAATCACGGAGATGGCGGCACTCACAAACGACGCAACAAACGAAATGCGATGCGGACGAACGTAGCCCATCAGACGGCGAGTCACCGCACCCACGGGATAGCGCTCGGGGTCGCCGGGCTGGCGCGGACCGTCGCCCAGGTCGTTGAGGTTATCGTTACCGGACACGTTGGCCGTCATCGTGGCGACCGAACCGGAGGAAGTGTACGGATTCATTTAGCAGCCCTCCTTTGCGCAAATGGATGCCGGGGCAGTCGGGGCGGACGCGGGGCTTAGGGTGGACGCGGGCGCCGGAGTGGGCGCGGGCGCTGTGCTCCCCCGCTGGCCCTCAAGCTCCTCGCGGCGCAGCTGCGACTGGCAAATCTCGCGATAGAGCCGACAGGTCGCATAGAGCTCGTCATGTGTGCCCAGGCCGGCAACCGAGCCGTGGTCGAGCACGCAGATCACGTCGGCATCGCGCACGGTCGAGACGCGCTGGCTCACAATCACCGTGGTCAGCGGCAGCCCGCCCTTGGCGGCACCGCGCATGCTGCGCTCGCGAATGGCATGGCGAAGCGCCGCGTCGGTCTTAAAGTCGAGCGCCGACGCGGAGTCATCCATGATCAATATCTGAGGCGAACCAACCAAGGCACGCGCGATAGTCAGGCGCTGACGCTGGCCACCGCTAAAGTTCTTGCCGCCCGCCTCGACCGGGGCGTCTAAGCCCTGCGGCTTGTTGCGCACGAACTCGCTGGCCTGCGCCATGTCGAGTGCCACCCAGAGCTCCTCGTCGGTCGCAGCTTCATCGCGCCAGGTCAGGTTGCTGCGGATGGAGCCGCTCACCAGCGATGCGCGCTGCGGAACGGTCGCGACCACACGGCGCAGCTGGTCGAGCGGCCAGGTGCGCACGTCGACGCCCATCACGCTCACGCTGCCGGTGCTCGCATCGTACAGGCGCGGGATGAGCGAGACGAGCGTGGACTTGCCGCTACCCGTACCGCCGATAATGCCGAGCGTCTTGCCCAGCGGGAGTTCCAGCGTCACATCGTTGACAGCATTGGCCGCGCCAGCGCCAAACGAGAAGCTCGCATGGCTCAAGCTCAGCGCGGGAACTGAAGCGACATTGCCCGGCTTGGGCAGCGCGACCGGCTGGTTGCCCTCGTCAGCGATGCCCGGCACGCAATTGAGCACCTCGTTGATACGCGACGCGCTGGCGCTCGCCTTGGTAAAGACCACGACCAGGTTGGCGACGTACACGATGGAGGTCAGGGTCTGCGTCATGTAGTTCACAAACGCCATGACCTGGCCCTGCGTAAGCTCGCCCACGCTGACCTGGATGCCGCCCACCCACAGGATGGCGCACACGCCCAGGTTCATCACCAAAAACGTGACGGGGTTGAGAATCGACGAGAGCTTGCCCACCGCGATGGCAGTATTGGCCTGGTCGTCGGCGGCCTGCGCAAAGCGCTCGCGCTCGTGATCTTCGCGCACGAAGGCGCGAACCACGCGGGCGCCCGAAAGGCCCTCGCGGCAGATAAGCGCGATGCGGTCGAGCTTTGCCTGCAGCTGCTTGTAGTACGGAATGCAGCGCGCCATGACAACCCAGAACACCAGGCCAATGGCGGGCGTGCAGATCAAAAAGATGATGCCGAGCTTAAGGTCGATGGCAAGGGCCGCGCACATGGAGCCCACCGCTAGAAAGGGCCAGCGGATGAGCATGCGCACGCCCAGCGCCACAGCGAGCTGGACCTGGTTAACGTCGTTGGTAATGCGCGTGATGAGCGACGGCGTGCCAAAGCGGTCGAGCTCGGCATAGCTCAGCTTGTTGATGTGCTGGTAGAGTGCGCCGCGAATGTCAGTACCCATGCCCTGCGAGGTGAGCGCCGCCATCTTCTGGCAAACAAGCGTAAACGAGATGCCGATTACAGCCATGGCGGCGAGCACCATGCCGTAGCGGACGACGGCACTCACGTCGTGCGCACCGATACCTTTATCGATCATCTGGGCAATCACCAGCGGCGTCAGCAGGTCAAAGATCACTTCAATCAACTTGCACGCAGGGCCAATCACCATATACCGGCGAAACTTACCACCAAAACGCCTGAGCAGCTCAATCATAAAAAGGCGCTCCCTATCATCAT
>SAMEA3387511__coassemble_2273_pt1 | contig 11208 bp, 9 predicted proteins | sample SAMEA3387511__metabat2_low_PE_012 | metagenome-assembled genome bin SAMEA3387511 (sample SAMEA3387511) | Felis catus | biome: Faeces | place: United Kingdom | collected 2012
GTCACGAGGTTCTCGTCTGCCGGGGCCTGGCCGCCCGGGCCCTGCGTCGCGGCGAATGCGGCGGGCACGGAGGTCAAGGCGAGCGCCCCAATGAGGAGCGCGATGATGAGCGGGCGGCGTACACGGCGCTGCGAGGTTGCGAAACGTGCGGCGCGGGTGCGGTTAGTAGTACGTTTGCACACGATATGTCCATTCGAGAACGTTTTGGTCACAGATAGACTTGACTATAGCTCCCCCCCCCGAATTTGCCCTCAGATTTTGGCAAATGCGCATCTCTGCGCGCTACCTCGAACCCCTTCAGGACTGGGTGTTACTCCGCAACCTGCTATCGATATCGCTCCGACCCGGCGGGACTATGAGGACGATGCGATCCGAAGCTGCCGAAAACAACCTGCTCGTCAAAAGCGGCTTCATCAAATCCGAACGCTCTACCCTTAGCTCAAAGCTCGCCATCGATGCACCCGGCTATACCATCCCGGTAATGTTTAATCCGTTTTACCAAAATGGAAACGCGCTGATCAATGACGCCACCTTCGACGATGAGTCAACGTGGCCCCTCTATAGAACCATCGCAGAGAGCCAAAGCCGTCACCTTGGACTAACCAACGTCGGATGCCTCAAGGGTTGCGAGAGAATCAAGTTCGCGACCGGCCCGCAAGCAAGATCCGACCTGGGTCGGCTTGTGCCAGTATTCACTAGGCCGACAGAGGCAAAATGGCTTTACATGGTTATCGAAGATCGCGGCGGAGCCAGCCAGCTGGAGCTTGCCAACGAATTAATCAACGCCCTTGACAGGCTGCTATATGCCCCGATTTTGTCTTATACAGGCAATGCGACAGCATCGCATTCCTATCGCGACATTGCCGCGCTATTTCATAATATAACTCCGAGCGTGAACCGGGTCCTCGCTAATCAACCCATCATCCAGCAGGCGGCGGATGTGACGCTGCGCTGTCCTCGTCGTAACACCCAGATATTCCGAAAGCGTCGACGAGCTTATGAAGCCGTCCCGCTCGCACAGCACCCTTGCGGCTTCGAAGGCACCCTCTCCACCTCGAGCGGCCGCAATGGGCGTGAGGGGCACGGAGGCTTTGAAAACGTCTCCATCCTCAAGAATCGCCGATCTGCCGCTGTACGCCAATGAACACCGCTGTATGTTACGGAACCCACTTCCGAGCTCCTCAGCGTATCCAATTTCCTTAAAGACCCCCGCTATGCTCGGGTTTTTTGAAACGGGGTTGAAATCTGACAACGTTAGCCTGCCCTCGAACATAGCTCTGCTTGCATTTTCCGTAACAAGCTGCGAGCGGGTGATCACGAGCTTAGCTGGAAAGGGACTGATGTACTCACGATGAATCAGTAAGTTCGCAACGATCTCTCGAACCATGATGTCACGAGCACTGATTCGCTGCCCATCTATAAGAACAAACCGATCTTGCATGTATTTTTTCGCAAAGCGAATAAGCCTATCGTACGAGTCGATGAGATTGCCCGTGAACGTCATCCTATCGTCATACCGATCTTCGTTCTCGATCCTTGCGACTGCATCAGTCTTGTATGCCGGGCACACATCCGAAATGCACTCTTCTTTGCCAAACAGCAAAACGGACGCAAGGGTGTAGCCCTCATCTCCCGTCCTGCGGTCTTTTCGATATAGCTTGGCGCTCCTCAACAGCTCCTCATCGTCCATGTAACCCCACGGATGGCCGAGCGTTCTTGCTACGGCAAGCGAACGGGCACGATGAATGGTCGCTGGGTCAAAATCATCGATTCCGACATACTTGAATACACGTCGCTCGGAATACTCGTTCTGTTTGCGAAGGTACAGCATCGTAACCTGTTCAATGCCCGTAACCCTGACGTCCGCGTCGGCGATTCTGTCATACATCACGCCCTTGAAACTATAGACGGCTGGCCCGACGGGCACCCAGACCCTAATCACCCATGCCCCATCGATCTCAATAGATTCAGTTTCAATAACCGGAGGAATGGGAAACAGCTTTGGGTTGCTCACCGCATTTACAACCATCCGCTGCATATTGCGAACAGCGCCGGATGGAATGCCGACAACGGCACCGTCGTCGTCAACGCCCATAAAGATGTTGCCGCCTTGGCGATTCGCAAACGAACAGATGGTCTCGTACAGGTCGTTTTGTGGCCCCGAACCGCAACGCTTGAATTCGACCATCAATCCTTCACCGGCAGAAAGATGACCTCTTAGCTCCTCTGCATTCATGCGCAACCTCCAATGCGACAGCGTCGTTTTCCTGTCGCGACATTGTCGCTTTACAGCATGATACATCACCCAAGTGACCCAAGTGATCCAAGCACGCCACGCACCGGAGAAAGCGCCGTCCTGAGCCGGCTCTCGTAAAACGAAATCGGGTAATTCGAGCGCCCATGGCCTTAACACCCAAAAAGCACCCAATCAATACGCATGAAAAAAGCTCGCCGGCTAAGCCGACAAGCTGCAAGCTCTTGGTCGCGGGGGCAGGATTTGAACCTACGACCTCCGGGATGCACTTTGAGCCAGATAATATGCACAGGTAACACTATGTATAAGCATGATGTCAGCAGGTTACAAGGCATTTTTACCTTCATCATGTATCACGATGTATCACCATGTTTATGCATTATTCACTTTCATACTTACGACTATACTTACGAATTTTCGGGCGCTCGCGGGTTCGGATCGTTCGCACGCGATACCGAGCGAGCGCATCTTCCCCGAAAAAGACGCCCCGCCGAAGCGGAGCGTCCAACTCGAGCACTTCTGCGATTCCGTGCGCCCGATCAGTCGTCGCCCGAGACCAGCTGACCGACCAGGCCCGAGATGTCGACACGGTCCGTGTAATAACGCTCATTAGTTTCCGGGCTGTGGCCGAAATACGCCGCACGAATCTCCTTCGGGATCCCCCTGTCGCGCCACTCCGTGTTGAGCATCGCGCGCCAGACATGGCTCGACACGTCGCGCAGCAGCGGGATCTCGAGCTCGTCGGCCATGAGGTCGTACAGCTCGCGGACGGACTTCTGCGCGTTCGCCTTGTCCCACTCGCGTCCGGGCGCGGCGGGGGCGGGGAAGACGTAGCCGTCGGGATCTCCGGCGCACCTCGCGACCCTGGCGCGCAGGCGCTCGGCGACGCGCCCATCGGTCACCGGGCAGATGCGGCCCTGGTGGGTCTTGCTGAGCTCGGGCACGACCTCGACCGTCACGGGCTCGGCGTGCAGGTCGACGTGGCGCGCGCGGAGCGTGCGGGCCTCGCTGATGCGCAGACCGCAGACGGCCTGCAGCAGCGTCACATCGACCGCGACCCTCATGCGCTCCGCGCGCTGCTGGGGCGTGTACCTCCCCTGCTTGGGCGACGTGTCGACGGCGGGCTCGAACTCGAGGAGGTAATCGATCACGCGCAGGCGCTCATCCCTGCTCAACGCCCTGCCGCCGGTGCCCCTGTGGCCCTTGTTGACCTCCGGGAGCCTCATGCGGCGCCCGCGGATCGGGTTGAACTGCAGAACGCCGAGCTCGATTAGCCGGTCGATCACGTAGCCGCTGACGACCTTCTTCGCCTGCAGCGCCGTCTTCTGCCCGTGCTCGCGGGCCACCCCGCGGAACGCCTTCTCCAAGTTGAAGGGCAAAACAGCGTCGGCGATGCGGAACCCCCTCGCCTGCTCCTTATATAAGTCAATTACCCTCACGTACCGCTTGACCGTGTTGGGACGGAGAATGTCTGCCATCTCCACACGGATATATGGAATCACGTCCTCTTCGATGTACTTCTCCATCAGCGACGACGTCTTCCACACCGTCGAGACCTGCCCGCGGCAGAGCTCCTCGGCCTTCGCCCTGGCGCGGCGCCTGATCTCCTTGTCCGAAAGCTTCCCGGTAGTCGTGTGCCGCTCGAGCTTGCCGTTCGGCAGCCTCACGTGCCACTGCATGCGGCGCCTTCCGTCGGCGAGCGCGGTGATCCGCGCCGTCGACGTGCTGTCCTCGCCCGGCTCCAAAGCGACCCTCATGTCAAATCCCCCCTCCACGCCTCTACCGTGCGGAAGGGATCCCGTGGCGCGGCGCCACGCGCCGCGCCCTCGCGAGCGGACACGTCACTCGCCTCCCCGCACGCGGCGGGAGTCGATCCAGGCGGCGACGTCGGGCTCGCGGTACAAAACGGGTGAGTGGCGGTCGCCCGTGCGGATGAACGCGGGGCCCTTGCCATCGGATCGCCAGTTGGCGAGCGTCCTGACGCTCACGTGGAGCAGCTCGGACACCTCGCCCGGGGTCATCAGGCGGACGAGGCCGTCGGGACGCGTGTCGACGGGGGTGCTGATTTCTTTTTTCATGACAAAACGCCTCACAGAACCAACCCAACGCCTTCAGGCGTTGAAGCTCGGTTCCCTCGGAGGCTGTGACGGGCGCATGTCGGCATGGGAGTTCGCCCCGCGGCACTCCTGTCCGCGGGCACAGCCGGCCGTGCACGCAAAAGCCCTACTCAATCCGGCCGGAAAACCGGCCGTCATCGGAGACCCGGATGCGGTCGCCGGTTATCCCGCCGGCGACGGGTGCGTGCGTCCTTGGCTGCGATGCCTTTAGTATACCCACGACCCACCGCTGATTCACATCTCCTCCACAACCAGTAGGACGGGGCGGCCGGAGGACGAAGCGCGCACCCGCACGGTGGGATGGGAGCCTCGCCGCGCCGTGCACGGAAGCACAGGGGAGAAGCGGTCATTTTTTCCGCCCAGCGGTCACAGACACCCATCCCGATGTTTTTCGAAAACCCCGTGCATCCGTGCGAGGTTGAAACCAGAGAGCCGGGTACCAGCGGAAACGGGCGCACAGAGAGACGCACGGCCGTCTCTCCCGCCCCGAGACTCCGTGCATTCGGTCGAAAGCCCGCGAGCGGTAGGCATTCGCCCGCGAACGGCATTCCGCTTGATTCTCGAAAATTTTTTTAGTAGACGCGCGCTTTTCCGTTAGGAAAAGCGGCCGGGGGGCGGTAAAGGTCGAGTTCAGCCCCGGATTGCCCTCCGAGCGAACCCGAAAAACGCACTCGAAAAATCAGAAAACGGCATGTTACCAGGCAGTATGCAAAAGTCGAGTTCAAACCCGGATTGCCGTCGACCGGGTTGCAGCGGGCCGCCGTCGACCCCGCTTGCGGGTGAGTCGGGCGGTGGTTATGGTGATGCCACCGGACGAAATCGCGCGATCCTCCACCGGTCAACGAACTTGAAACGAACGCGGGCCAGACCCGTGAAATGGAGGACTACCATGCCATCAACCCCTTTACCCGTGTCCGAGGCCCCCCAGCCGACCGAACGCGAATCCATCCTCGGCCTCCTGCGCCAGTCGTGGCGCAGGATGGAGAGCTCCGGCATCGCGGGGCTCGTTCGCATCGCCTCGGGCGTCGCCCCCAGGAACACCGACCCGGCGAGCGAAAGCCCCTTCGCCTACGTCGTACCCCCCCGACCCCGCCATCGCCCTCATCGCCGCCACCATCATTGAGGCGATCGGCGCCGGCTCCATGAGCCGCCCCGAGTTCGCCCAGGCGCTCGACGCCTGCCTGCACGGGCAGAACGGATACGTCGAGGCGTATAACAGCTGCACCGCCAAGGGGGCTAAGATCGGCCGCGTCGACGCCGACGCCCTGCGCTCGGCATACGCGCTCTTCGAGGTCTCCCGCGCCGAGGTCGACGACGAGCCCATGGCGGTCATCGACGGCACGCTCGCGCAGTTCGTCGCCGACGCCAACGAGGGGGACGAGGGCCCCTACCGGGCCCTCACCCGCGGCGACCTCGCCGACATGGCCCGCGCATGGTGCCCAGGGGCAAACAAGCGCTGGCAGGATGGATTCGCCGACGCGCTTCGGGCGGCGGCCCCGCGCTTCGAGACGGTCGAGCAGCTCGGGCTCGACGAGCTCCGCATCCGCAACGGCGTCTTCGACCGCAAGAGCCTCACCGTCCGCCCCTACACCCCCCACGACCACTTCATCGCCAAGTTCGCGGGAATCGAGTTCCCGACGGACGAGGACGGGCACGTCCTCGACATGCCCGAGCCCATCATCCGGCTCCCCGACGGCGACTCCTGGCGCTTCAGCTCATGGCTCTCGGAGATCATGCCCGACGACGACGGCAAGGCCGCGCTCCTCGACGCCACGACCTGCCTGCTCATGCCCCAGCTCGACGTCCAACGCGCGTTCGTGCTGTTCGGGATGGGGCGCAACGGCAAGGGCACCTGGGTCCAGCTGGTCCAGACCATGGTCGGGCCCGACGCCTCCGAGCTCGTCGCGCACCTCGCGATCGAGGATTTCGCGGACGAGAAAAAGATCCCGCACATCCAGGGCCGCCTGATGAACCTCTCCGACGAGTCCAACCCCAAGGGCTTCCTCGGCGACACGGCCAAGATCAAGGCCGTGGCGACGCACGACATCGTCGGCGGTCGCCCGCCATACGGGCAATGGCGCGAATGGAGGCCCGTGCTCGGCCTGCTGTTCTGCCTCAACGCGCCGATCAACAGCGCCGAGCACTCGGACGCGCTGTATGAACGCTTCGTGTTCGTCAACTTCCCCGAGGCGTTCTTCCGCCGCGAGAACCCCGCGATCAAGAACGACTACATGCGCCGCCGCGAGGTCGCGTCCTATGCCGCCTACCTAGCGCTCGTGAGGCGCCCGCGCTTCTACGACGCCTCCGTCTTCGCGGGAAACCCCTACGTCCAGGCAGCCAACGCCGAGCACCGCTCCGAGGCCGACCCGACGGTGCGCGCTTGGCGCGCCATCTCGGATGACCTCGAGGGCGTCGACGCCATCCCCTGCCAGATGTTCTACCAGCTTATGCGCCAGTGGAAGAAGCGCTGCGAGCCGAACGGCCGCGTCCCCGGCTACACGTCGCGCGAGTTCAGGTCATCCCTCCGCGCCGCCGCGGAGGCCGACGGCTGGGAGCTGGTACCCGACCAGCTCGCGACGTGCAAATGGCTTGGGTGCGAAGCCGCCTGGAAACTCGTGAAGGACTACGCGGACCGCGTCGAGGGCTACACGACCAGCTACCGCCCGACCGAGCTCGCCTGCTGGGGGTCCCGGCCGCCAGCCCGCACCCGCACCTGGCTCGTCAAGCGCCAGGTATGGGAACGCTACCAGGAGTCCGGCGACACCCCGTTCTAATTGTCTATTCACCGTCATTCAACCCCCAAACAAAGGAGCAACAATGTCCAAGTTCGACACCGCCCCCAACACCGCCCAGGACCAGGAGCCCATTTACAACCCAGACGACCTTCCGATCCTCCGCGCCGCCCTTAGCCTTCCCTGCGCCATGATGGTGGAGCAGAAAATGAAGAAGGAAATCGGTCGAGCCATGGCCGTGCTCCATGAAGCGGCCTTCTTCACCGGTGAAAACACGGAGCAGCTCAAAGAGGTTCTGCTGCGCGTTTTCCAGTACCCCGCGTTCCTCGATGACCCCGACAAGGACGACTACTTCGAGTTCGCGCTCCATGCGGCCCGCACGCAGGAGGGCTTCGAGCACTTCGACGCGATGACCACGGTTTTCGCCACGATGTTCGGCGGCGCCCCCGGCAACGATCACGCGGCGGAGGAGCTTCTCAAAGCATCCAAAACCGATCTCTTCAATCAGGACATGTTCAATCGGCTTGTCTCGGAGATCGGCTGGGAAGCAATTGTGTACGCCCTGTCATGGGCATACGACGAGCGCGGCATCGACCCATGGGAGGTCGAACTCGAGCTCGCTTATGACGACTTGCTCGATGAGTACGGCATCGGCGTGCCCGAGGATGAAGACGACGTGGCGGCACTGGACTGCTTTTCGAGGTTTTTGCAGAACGGCACGATGTTCGACTTCATCTGCCTGACTTAGCGGGCGCAGCGCTCGGCCGCCCGCGTCGCGCTCTCGGCAAGCGCAACAAGACCGGGCCCGGTGATTGCGGGTCGCGAGCTTGCAGAAGCCTCGCCGAGTCCGCATCGGCACCCGGCGCGCCGAACGTGCTCGGGGTCGGGAAGCCCCTGCGGCGGGGAGGGGCCGCCCTCCCCATGAGCAGCACCTTGGGGCACACCCCTCAGGGGGTGTGCCCCTTAGGTGCAACGGCTACACCCCGCTGCGCGGGGTATCGCCGTTGACAAAACACGACCTGCACGGGAGGTTGGAAGTATGGCTAACGCTAATTGGAGCGGTGGCAAGAGCAAGGGTCGCGCACAAGCTTACGCGCGCCTCAGGCACAACGACAACGAGCGTCGGGCTGACCCGCAAGTCGAACATGCCAATCGTGAAATCGACAAGGCGCGAACACACCTGAACTTTGAGGTCGGCCCTACTGCGGGCCTCTCGCATGAGCAAAAGAAAGCGCGTCTCGACGCACGTTTGAACGAGTTCGGTTACCCGCCGGACTCGGAGCTTAAGACGCTCGGCAAGAACGCTCCAACGGCGATGCAAAGCATAGTAATTTATGCGCCGGACGAGCTCGACAACGAGGCCGCGCTCGCGGACGGACGGCTTAAACAGTGGTTCGAAGCTGCCGCTGACGAGCTCGTTAAAAACGTCGGCGAGGAGAACGTTATTAGTTTCTCGGTGGACGTGGACGAGGTGCATGATTACGTCGACGCGGCGACGGGAAAGCAAGTCAAATCGAAGTTCCATGCGCATGCGGCGGTGGTTCCGATTTGTGACGTTAAACAAGTCGCGCGACAGCTCGTGTACCTCCGTCCCGACGGCTCCGAAACGCTGGACGAGTCTGAGGCCGAACGCGTTTTTATTGACAAGTGCAACGCCGAAACGGATGACATCGAACGCGCCGCGCGGGATGAGCACGGCGACCCGATTACGGGGCCGAAATGTGCTCGCATGAAAAATGGACGTCGCAAATATAAGAAGCAGAAACGCAGCGAAGCAACCAAGGTGACGCGCAAACTGAGCGGCTCTGAATTTGCTTCTCGCGAACGCATGAGCACTCTTAATGCCGCCATACATAAACGCACAGAGCGCGAGTTCGGTCTCAAGTGGAACACCCATGAGCTCGGAACCTATCAGCGCGTCGATGGGGCCGGAAATAAGACCGTCGAGGAGCTCAAGGCGGCATCAGCCGCGCGCGAGATCGACGCGCGCGTCGAACGGGCGGCACGCGAGATCGAGCAGAACACCGAGCGAAGCGAGATGCTTCTCGCTCGGGCCGACGAGCTCAACGACGCGGCGCGCAAGCGCGAGCGCGAGGCCGACGCGCGCTATCGGGCAGTCGAGCGCCAGGTCCTCGACATGGAGGGCGAGTCCTACACCCCCGGCAGCATCGCGCCGGACGGGACTTTCAACCCGGAGCTTGACTTCCACACCTTCAAACCGGCCCTCGAACCCGGAATCCAGGCGCTCGAGCGCGAAATCGCTGCCAAACGTCGAGCACTGAGCGACTTGGACGCGCGCGAAGCGTCGCTCAAGACGCGTGAAGCCATGCTGACGGCGCGCGAACACGAGGTCTCGACCAAGGAGGCCGATGCCGATGCCCGAAGCCGTCAAGCCGCCTCCAAGGCGCGCAACGCCGAAATGCTCGTCTCGATGGCCGAGAAGCTCATCGACCGCTTCATCGGGAACGCCATCGAACGGTTCGCCGCCAAACTCGAACGCCTCGCCGGCGCCGCAGATAAGGCCGCTGGCGATAGGCCACAGCAGCGCGGCCTCTGGCGCACCGTGTCCGACGCGGCGGGGGGCGATCGCGCGCCACGTCCACGAGCACGCCGGCGGCGAAACCATGAAGGAATGGGCGGGCGCCGACGTCGTCGCGCTTTACGGTCCGGCACCCGATCGCCAACATGAGTTCGTCGCCGACCTGTGGTCTTACGCCGACGTCAGCGCGCAGCGAGGGCGCACCGCCGGAGACGGGGCGGAATCGTGGCTCGGGCAGGCGCGCCACGCGAACACCCTCGCAGACATTCTCAACAGGCTCGGCGACCCCGTGATCGACGGGTGGCTCGATGGCGACGAGTTCCTGCTCGAGCGCCTCGAAGGCGCGGGCGCGCGAACCGCCCGAACGGAGGAAGCTGCGCAGCCGGAACCCGATGCTCACACCGCCCCGGCATCGAGCCCCGGCCCGGGCGCACCCGATCACGATGGGCCGTCACCCTGCTTCTAACCGCGGTTCATGCGCAAAAAAAACGCCCGCCACCTCCGTGGTGGCGGGCGTTTTTGCGACCATTCGCATTAAGGCAGGTCACTCGACCAGCCCAATGCGTCAACGGGCGAGGATTCGACCTTGAACTTCGAAAGCCCTTGATCGATCCGCGCGCGGACGCCCTCGATGTGCTTGGCGATGTCCGCCGCGATGAAGGAGCATTTCACCACGCAACCAACCGAATCCCACTCCGGCAGGTTCAGGCCCTCGTCCGTCCTGCGCTCATTCCAGGCGGCCTCATACATCGGCCAGGAGTCGGGAATGGCCGCCAGGAAGACCGGCAACAGATATTGCAGCAGGAGGTCTTCCTCGGGGATCGCACCGTAAACTTCGAATTCGACACGGTTGCGGATGCCGTCCCATTCTTTGCCTTCGCGAACATCCGCCTTTTCTTCAGCCATCATCGTCCATCCTCACCTTCGACAACGGTTTTTACGAGCTCGCAAGCCTGGAAGCAGGCGCGCGCCTGGACGTCGAGCCACTCCTCGGCCTCGTTCGGCCTGAGCCGTCCTCCCCGGGTTCGCGCCAGCTCGCCCGGCGTGCAGACAGCCTTCGCGATGTCCTCGTCGTACACGAGGGCGCATCCGGCCCAGCTGTACTCCGCCCAGTCGTGGGCGCCGTTCAAGAGCGCCCGCTCGGTTCGCCCCGGCCTCAGATCGAGGTCGGGGTCCAAGTCCTCGAGCATACCCAGAGCATACCCCTGAACGCCCCGTTTCCACGCGGAGCCGAAAGACATGCGTCTGACCTCGTCCTTTACGTTTTTCACGAGCATGGTGACCTCCACTTGAAATCAAATTCGCGATTCAAGAAGGGATCCGTGGGCGCACCGCGCCCTTTGAAAAAAAGAGGGAGTCCCTCACGGGGCTCCCTCTGGTTCGCTCTGGATGGAATCGATCAGCCTTGCTTACGCCTGGTTCTGGGCCTCGCGGCGGCGGCGCAGGATCTCGGCCACGCCGACCATGCTCAGGCCCGCGGCTGCGGTCGCCGCGATGGCGGCGCCGGACGCGTCGCCGGTCTGCGGGATCGCGCCCTCGACCTTGTTCGGCTTGGCAGCGACCTGC